>Ga0065721_10048765_pt1 | contig 91596 bp, 81 predicted proteins | sample Mesricmetagenome_FD_59108 | JGI IMG/M metagenome (GOLD analysis project Ga0065721, IMG submission 59108) | Mesophilic microbial community from rice straw/compost enrichment Sample: eDNA_1 v2 (version 2) | ecosystem: Engineered > Solid waste > Grass > Composting > Bioreactor | place: USA: Davis... | reverse complement strand
CCCCGAGGCACGCCCGCGCCCCCTCCGTCCCCGCCTCCGCCCGCGCCGGCGCCGGGCCGCCTGCCCTCCACCCTCACCCCTGCTCCGAGCTTTTCCCTACAGCCCGAGGGCCTTTTCCGGGTTCGCGTACACCGTCGGCCTGCCGTGGGAGTTTTCCTCGATGACCTCGGCGGGGTCGTTGGAGCCTCCCAGGGCGCGCGGGAACTCCATGCCGTCGATGGTCGAGACGTGGCCGTCGGCGAAGGCGACGTTGGCCGCCCCGCCGCTGGAGCGGGAGACGCCGCTGCCGCTCTTGCCGGGATGGCGGTAGCCGATGCGGCAGTTGGTGGCGCCCAGCCTGTTGTCGCGCTGCCGCCCCGCGTACACCCCGTCGGCGAGGGCGATGAGCGTCGAGGGGCGCACGAAGGCGGAGAGCCTGGTGTAGGTGATGTACCGGCCGTTGCTGCCCGGCCCGTAGCCGACGCTGCCGGTGTAATACAGATCGGGCGTGACCACCGCCGCGGAGCCGATGGGGTTGTCGCCGTTGATCCAGTACGCGACGCGCACGGGCTTGTCGAACCCGCGCTCGGGGATCGTCACGGTGTCGAAGCCCGCGCCGTTGCGCATGCACGACCACTCCATCCAGCCGCGGGCGTTGTCCGGGTCATTCCCCGTCTGACCCTCGGCGAGCCCCGGCACGTCGATCGCCTCGGGGCACGCCAGCGGCGAGCGCCGAAGCGTCTCCCGCCCCGCACCGGAGAGGTACCCGTCGCGGTCCATGATCGGCCCCCACCCGTCGAGCGGCACGCCCACGCCCGTGACGCCCGTCATGGTGTAGGAGGGAACGCACAGGTCGCGATGGTCTGCGTTGTAGAGCGCCAGCGCCTGCCCCGCGCCGCGGAGCGTCCCCATGCACGTCGTGGCCTTGGCCGTCAGCCTCGCCTTGCCCAGCGCGGGCAGCAGGATCCCGACCAGCATCGCGATGACCGCGATGACCACCAGCAGCTCGATCAGCGTAAAAGCCCGTGGACGCATCCGGCTCGCTCCCGTGTCGGCCGCGCCCCCAAGCCCGCACCGCCGCGGGCGACTGTACCCGCGCCGTCGCGAGAGGGTGAGCCGCCTCGAACGCGAAGAAGTGCGGAGACCGCGAAGGACTTGTTCTTGACTCCGTAACGCCTCCATGAAAAAAAGCGGGATCCTTCGATCCCGCTTCGCGTCGTGGCTTTCGCTGCTCGTGCTTCGCGTCAGCACAACCCGCCGGCGAGGACGCGGAAGAAGCTCTCGATGTCGGCGTCGGTGCCCACGTCCCCGTCGCCGTCGAAGTCCGCGCCCAGGTGCCAGCAGGTGGGGCAGCAGAAGCCCGCGAGGCAGGTGAAGAAGGCCTCGATGTCCGCGTCGGTGCCCACGTCCCCGTCGCCGTCGAAGTCCGCGGTGCCGCAGGGGGGCGGCGGGGCGGGGATGATGCGCATCTCGAAGATGGGCGGGTTGCCGCCCGCGCCGCCGCCGTTGCCGCCGGGGCCGGTGAAGCCGATGGTCCCCTCGCCGCGGATCAGCAGCGTGTAGACGCCCGGATCGAGCCTGCCCGCCAGGCCGCGGGCCTCGATGAGGTTGTTGGGGGCGTTGAGCGAGCTTTCGTCGATCTGCAGGCTGGGGCCGTCGATCTGCAGGCGCACCTCGACGGGGGGGCTGCCGCCGATGGAGTAGTCGAGCGTGTACTCCGCGGGCTCCGTCACCACGAAGGTGTAGCCGAAGGAGTTGATGAGCGTGCCGGAGCCGGTGGTGTTGGGCCCGCCGCCTCCGGAGTAGTTCATGATGAAGGCGTTGAGGCGGATGAACTCGCCCCCGTCCCAGCCGCCCTCCTGCATCGCGTGGACGTTGAAGAGCGGGCTCGCCGCGCTGACGTCCAGCGGCATCGGGTAGAACATGCCCGCGGGCGGCTCCATCTCGAGCGTCCCGGAGTCGAAGGTGCTCCCGTCCTCGAAGGTCGTGATGCTCGAGCCGCGCACGAAGCGCTCCTGGTCCGTCACGACGAACACCTGGCCGAACGCGCCGACCCCGACGCCCATACCCAACAACACGGCACACACACGGACGTTCATGCGGTTCCTCCCGGTAAAAAGTTGAGAGATGCAGCGTACAGCCTCTGTCAAGCCCTTCACGCGAACGCATGAAGGGCTTTCCTGACGCCACGGTGGCGGGCGCAAGAGCGCGAGGGCATCACGCCCCCTCCGCCGCCCCGCCGCCCCTCATGCCCCGGTGCATCGGCGCCTGTCCACCGCGCCCGATCGACGGTCCGCTGCTTGCCTAGTCCCGCCACTTCACGTGGCAATCCTTGCACGACGCGCCGATCAGCCTGAGCTGGCTCGAAAGCTCTTCCGGGCTCTTGTCGCCGGCGCCGAGCCAATCCTCCAGCCGCTGCGCGAGGGCCGCGCTCTCGAGCATGCCCGCGGCGAACTCCGGCGGCTTGGACCTCGCCCGCTCCCCCTCCGCGTGGACGCGCAGCAGGTTCTCGAGCCGCCCCGCCTCGGCCACCGGCACCAGGTCCGGGTGATCCTGCGGCACGCGCCACCCCGCCTTCTCGATCGCCTTCAGGTGCTCCATCACCTCGTCCATCTCCACCATCCCCTTCACGAACGTGGAGGGCGGAGAGACTTCGGGGAAGTCGGCAGGCACGCGCTCCAGCTCGGCCGCGGGCACCACCCGCGCGTTGGCGGCGCAGGCGTACAGCCCCTGGTAGCTGGGGGCGGTGCCGGAGACCTTCATGCGCTCGACCATCTCCTCGGGCGTGGCCCAGCCGAGGGTCGCGGCGACCGCCGCCGCCGCGCCCGCGCTGCGGTGCTTGCCGTGGTGGCAGTGGATGTACACCGGCCCTTCCCTGAGGCTGTCGCGGCCGGCCCGCGCCAGCTCCAGCCGGCGCTGCTCATCGAAGCCGTTGTAGCCGATGGGCAGGTGGATGTAGCGCAGGCCGTGGGCCCTGGCCCGCTCCACGTCCGGGGGCGCGCCGTCCACGCTGATGATCGTCCTGACGCCCATCGCCGCGAGCGTGCGGAAGCCCTCGTCCCCCTCCGGGACGCTGCCCGAGTAGAAGCCCTCGTGGAAGGCCACCACGTTGTGGATCCCGGCGTAGTCGCGCGGCGTGGTGTCCGTCACCCTGGGCGCGTCCACCGCCGGCGCGGCCGCCTTCTTTTCCGTCGTGGTGCACGCCCACGCGCCGAGCATCGCCGACACTACCAGGCACGCCGCCAACCCCCGCGAACGCTTCATGCCGCCTCCTTTGCCTGCCGCGCGCTCCCGCGGCCGCTCAACCTACCGCTCCGCGCCGCCGCGGGATGCACTCATCCGCCGATGATATTGATGCCGCAGTCCACGTAGATCGTCTCGCCCGTCACGCCTCGGGCCATGTCGCTGCAGAGCCACGCGGCGGTGTCGCCGACGTCCCGCCCCTCGACGTTCCGCCGCAGCGGGGCCTTCTGCGCCACCAGGTCGGGCATCGTATCCGTCCCCCCCACCGCCGAGCTGGCGAGCGTGCGGAGGTAGCCGCCGCTGATGAGGTTCACGCGGATGCCGTCCTGCCCCAGCTCGCTGGCGAGGTAGCGGCCCGTGCACTCCAGCGCGGCCTTGGCGACGCCCATCACGTTGTAGCCGGGGATGACCTTCTCCGCGCCGTAGTAGCTCATGCCGAGAATCGCGCCGCCCTTGCCGCCGGGCTTCTCCTTCGCCATGAGCGGGCGGGCGCGCTGCGCCATCGCCAGCAGCGTATAGGCGGAGATGTCGATCGCGGAGAGGTACGCCGCGCGGGAGGTGGTGATGAACTTGCCCGGCTGGAGCAGGTCCCGGTCCGCGAAGGCGATGGAGTGGATCACGAAGTCCAGCCGCTCGAAGCTCGCCCCGTAATCCGCGAACACCCTGTCGAGCTGCTCGTCGCTGGAGGCGTCGAGCGGGCGCAGCCACGGGTCGCCGACCCCCAGCTCCGCGATGGCGCGGCGGGTGCGGTGCTCGTTGCGATCGCCGGGAAGGTGCGTGAAGGCGCACACCGCCCCCTGCTCGATCAGAGACTTGCTGATGTACCACGCGTAGGAACGGTCGTTCGCGATGCCGATGACGAGGCCCTGCTTGCCTTTCAGAAGCATGGAGTTGTTCCCTGAGGGGTGTGAGAGCGGAGTTTAGCCGCGGCGGAATCGTCCCGCGTCCGCCCCGCTCTACGATCCGGGCATGGACGCCCCCCGGGCCGACCTCAACGCACTCCCGCTCCCCGAGCTGTACCGCGAGCTGGCGGCCACGGGCCTGGTCCGCCGCCTCATCGAGCTCGCCCACGATGAAGACCTGGGGGCCGAGGACGCGCCCTGGTCAGGGCGCGCCCGCCCCGACGTTGCGCGCGCCTGGGGAGGAGACATCACCACCGCCGCGTGCGTGGACCCCGCCCGCACGGCGAAGGCGACGCTCGGCCTGCGCACGCCGGGCGTGATCGCCGGGCTGGCGTGCGTCCCCGACCTGCTCGAGGTCTTCGCCCCCGGATGCCGCTTCACCCCTTCCCTGCGCGACGGCGACCGCGCCGAGGCCGGGACCATGCTCGGCGTGCTCGAAGGCCCGCTGGACGAAGTTCTGGGCGTGGAGCGCACGCTGCTCAACCTCGTCTCGCGTCTCAGCGGCGTGGCGACCCGCACGGCAACCTTCCGCGCCGCGATGGGCGATGGGCGGGCCCGGCTGTACGACACGCGCAAGACCACGCCCGGCATGCGCGTGCTGGAGAAGTACGCCGTGCGCTGCGGCGGCGGGCGCTGCCACCGCATCGGCCTCTTCGACGCCGTGCTCATCAAGGACAACCACATCGCCGGCGTCGGCCCCGGCGAGCTCGGCCCCTTCGTGAAAGCCGCGGCGGAGCGCGCCCGCTCCCTCCCCGGCCGCCGCCCGCCCGCCTTCGTCGAGGTCGAGGTGGACACCCTCGGCCAGCTCCGGGAGCTGCTCGCCCTGCCCGCGGGCGTCGTGGACATCGTGCTGCTGGACAACATGAAGCCGGCGCAGCTCCGCGAGGCCGCCGCGCTGCGCGATCAGCACAACCCGGCGCTCGAGCTGGAAGCCTCCGGCGGCGTTACGCTCGACACCATCGGCGAAGTCGCGCGCACGGGCGTGGACCGCATCTCCGTCGGCGGACTCACGCACTCCGCCGTCAGCCTCGACATCGGCCTGGACATCGGGGACCAGTGATGCCCGAGGGGAACGACGACCTCATCGGGCTGGCCGACCGCCTCGAGCGCGCCATCGCCCGCGAAGGGCTCACGTGCTTCAACCGCGTCGGCGTGGTGCGCGAGACGCACAGCACGCAGGACTTTGCGCGCATGCTCGCCGCGGGAACGCCGGGGCTCGTCGCCATCGCCGGACGCCAGACCGCGGGCCGCGGCAGGCTCGGCCGCAAGTGGGCCGACACCAGCCGCAAGGGCGTCGCGATGACCTTCGCCCTCGGGGCCCAGGACCTGCCCCCCGAGCGGCTCTCCATCGCCGCGGGCGTGGCCTGCTGCCTCACCATCGAGGCCGCGCTCACGCGGACGAGCGCCACGGTCGGCCTGCGCTGGCCCAACGACGTGGTGGAGCGCACCGAAGCGGGGCCGGGCCGCAAGCTCTCCGGCGTGCTCATCGAGCAGCAGGACGGCCTCGCGCTGGTGGGCATCGGCATCAACGTGCTGCAGCTGCCCGAAGACTGGGACGACGACCTGGCCCCGAAAGTCACCTCGCTGCGCGAGCTGGGCTCCACATGGTCGCGTGCCCAAGCCGCGGAACGGCTCATGATCGAGCTCGACCGCGCGTTGCGGACGCCCCCCGATGAGCTGGCGCGGCTCTGGGGCCGGCGCGAAGCGCTCATCGGCCGCCGCTGCGCGTTTCTCTCCGACGGCGCCGAATACCGGGGCATCGTCGAGGCCGTGGACCCGGCCACGCGCATCCGCCTGCGCACCGACGACGGCCGGACCGTGCTCCTCCCGGCCCTCACGACCTCGATGATTCACGAGCAATGACAGCCTCGCGGCTTACCGGCTCACCGTCAGCTCGGCCTTGGCGACGCGCGGGGCTTCCTGGTGCATCTTCCGCGCGCGGTGCGTGGACCAGTCCGTCACCAGCAGGTCGGGCGAGTCCGCGCCGTCGTGAACGCGGAGCACGTCGTAGTAGTTGTCGCGCTGCGCGGGCGTGAACCCCGCCTCGCGGATCAGCCGGCAGATCAGCGCTTCGTCGAGGCAGTACGTCGTCCCCGCGCTGGAGACCACGTTCTCCTCCATCATCACGCTGCCCATGTCGTTGGCGCCGTAGGCCAGCGCCACCTGCCCCACGTGCGGGCCCATCGTCACCCAGCTCGCGCCGATCGAGTAGACGTTGTCCAGCACCAGGCGGGAGAGCGCCTGCGTGCGCAGATAGTCGCTCGCGCCGGACATCCGCACGCGCTTGCCGAAGAGGTGCGCCGTGGGGTACTTCTCCCGGTCGATCGCCTCGTAGTCGTAGGCGTCCGCCGCGCGGCGGCCTTCGGGAAGGTCGCCGTTCGCCGCGCCGCGGGCCACCGCGTCGCCGGGGAACTCCATCTCAAGCTCGCGGGCGTCGCGTCCCCAGTCCGGCACGCGGCCCAGCGGCGTGTTCTCGCGCTGGAAGGGCCAGGAGATGAACGCCGTGTAGTGGCCCGTCAGGCTGTTCCCCGGCGTGCGGTTCCCGGCGTCCGCCAGCGCCAGGGCGCGGTCCTGCCACTCGCGCACCAGCAGCATGTGATGGATGCGGTCCGCGTGCCCCTCGATGTGCCCGAACATCATCGTCGCGCTGGTGAACATCCCCAGCGTGTGCGCGACGTACATCGTGGTCAGCCAGCTCTCCGCGTCGCACTTGCCCAGGCCGATCTTCCTCCGCACCGCGGGCGCGAAGATTTCTCCGCCGCCGCCCGGCAGCGAGTCCAGCCCCGCCTCGCGCAGACGCACCATCACCCACCGCACCTTGTCCTCGAAGGTCGCGCCGGGCGGGTCGAAGAAGTGAACGAACTCCACGAACTCCGGCGGGCTGAAGGCGTGGATGTGGACCTGCGGGTACGCCTCCTTGATCGTCCGCAGCAGCTTCAGATACCAGTCCAGCGGCAGGTCGGGGTTCATCCCTCCCTGCATCAGCACCTGCGTGCCGCCGATCGCCACCAGCTCCCCGATCTTCTCGAGGATCTTCGACGGCTCCAGCGTGTACGCGTCCACGTCCGTCCCGTCGCGACGGAAGGCGCAGAAGGTGCACTTCGCGTTGCACACGTTCGTGTAGTTGATGTTCCGGTCGATCACGTACGTCCGCAGGTGATCGCCGTGCATCACGCGGCAGCGTGCATCCGCCCACCGCCCCAGCGCGGGCAGCGGCATCGACCGGAACAGCTCCATCGCCTGCTCGCCCGTCAGCCGCGCGTGCCCCGCCGCCACGGCATGAAGCAGCCCCTCATCAAGCGCGGAAAGGTGCGGGTGCGTCGCGGGTGGTGTGTATGGCATGGCGGCTCAGAATGGCTGTTCCGGCTGCTCGCCGGCAGGTTTCAAGGATTTCTGAAACTATAGCCCGACGCACGCCCCGCGCCTCAGCCGCCCGCGGCTTTCCACACGCCCGCGTTGCTCCTCCGCTACCTTCCTCCCGTGCGTCTCTTCGTGGCTCTTTATCCACCGCTCGACCTCGCCGCGATGCTCGTGGAGCGGGCCGTCGCGCTCGCCCCGGACGCGGGCCTGCGCGAGCCGCGACCCGTGCCCGCGGAGAAGGTCCACCTCACCCTCCTCTTTCTCGGGGACCGGGGCGTGCGCGAGCTGGACGCCGTCAGCGAGTCCGTCGCCCGCAGCGTCGCCGGCCTCACCGCCCCGCGCCTGCGCGCCCTCAGCGTCGAGCCGCTCCCCAACCTTCTCGCGGCGATCCTCGAGCCCAACCCCACCGTCTCCCAGGTCCACACGCGCCTGGCCCAGCGCCTCGCCCGCAGGCCCGAGCGCCGGCCCTATCTGCCCCACATGACGCTGGTGCGCGGGCGTGCCGCGGCTGCGCGGAAAGACTTCCGCGTTCCCCTCGACCCCGCTCCGGAGTTCGACGCGCCGGAGATTCGACTGGTGGAGAGCATCCTGCACCCCAGCGGGGCGGAGCACCGTGTGCTGGGGCGCTTCCCCTTCGCGACGTGAGCCTCAGCCGAAGACGCTGTCCACGCCGTGGAGCCAGTAATCGATGTCGTTGAGCACCTTCGCCAGCACCAGCGACATCATGATGATGGTGAGGAAGCTGGTGACGAAGGAATCGGTGGTGGCCTCGCCCACGCCCTCGGCGCCGGGCCGGCAGGAGAAGCCCTTGTAGCAGGAGATCAGCCCGATCCCCGCACCGTAGAACACCGCCTTCACCAGCCCGCTCATCACGTCGAACCACGAGACGAAGATCTCGCTGTAGTTCCAGTACAGGTTCGAGTCCGTGTCATAGAACCGGGTCGTGATGAGCCACCCGCCCAGCACGCCGCACAGGTTGCTCACCACCGTCAGCGGCGGGATCATCACCACGCACGCCACGAACCGCGGCACGACCAGCACCTTGATCGGGTCGCTGCCCATCGCGCGCATCGCGTCGAGCTGCTCGGTCACTTTCATCGTGCCCAGCTCCGCCGTGAGCGAGCACCCCACGCGCCCCGCCAGCATCACCGCCGCGAGCACCGGGCCGATCTGCTTGATGACGGACAGGTTGATCACGCCGCCCAGGCGCGCCTCCTGCCCGATGGCCTGGAACTGCCGATACCCCTCGAACGCCAGGATCATGCCGATGAAGCCGCCGGTGATCGCCAGCACCGGAATCGAGGTCGTCCCGACGAAGTAGAGCTGCCTCCACAGGCGGTCGCGACGGCTCCACGTCCGCACCGCCCGCAGCCCCCCGAAGGTGTGCAGCATGAAGCGCGTGAACTGGCCGAAGGCCACCACGGCGTTCAGGATCGAGTGCCCCAGGCGCGCAATGCCCGACACGGGCGTCATCCAGTTGGGCGTGGGTACGCGTTCCTCGTCCACCATCCGTGGAGCGTAGGAATGCAGCCGGGCACGTGCGCTCCTCGCCCAGGGATCCTCCCCACTCCTCGCTTCCTCAAACGCACAAGGCCCGGTTCATCCCTTTGCGGGGACGACCCGGGCCCTGCGCCGTTCGAAAACTCGTCTGTTCGCCGCCCTCGGGCGGCACGCATCACTTCGTGATGTCGATGTCGTCGATCACCTTCGTGGTCTTCTCCACCGGCTCATTCTCAAACGCCGGCTGCTCGCCCGCCCCGCGGCTCCTGGCGAGGAAGATCTCCACGCGACGGTTCGCGGGGGTGTTGCCGTTGCCGGTGTTGGGCACCAGCGGACGCCACTCGCCCCAGCCCGCCGCGAGCATCCGGTCCTGCTGCACGCCCAGGCCCGCGAGCTGCTCCACCACCGAGATCGCCCGGTGCGTGGAGAGGTGACGGTTCGTCCGGTGACGCTGCGCCGTCGCCGCGCTCAGCCGCTGGCTGTCCGTGTGGCCCTCGATCACCACGTCATACCCCGCGGCGGAGGGCGAGGTCAGCACCTTCGCCAGCGCGTCGATCGCCGACGAAGCCTCGGGACGCAGCTTGTCCGAGCCGCTGTCGAAGGTCAGGTCGCTGGCGAACCGCAGCATGCCGCGGGTCTGATCGTACTTGATGAGGTCCGGGTACTGGCTGGCGAGCTGCGCCAGGGCCAGGTCCGTGGTCGCGTCCACCGGTCCGAAGACCATGCCCGCCAGCCGCTTCTCCAGGTCCTTGAGCGCCTGGATCGCGCTGTCGCGCTGCGCCGTCACAGCCTGGAGCTGCTTCTGCAGGCCGGCGACGGTCTTGTCGCTGCTCAGGTTCCCGCTCTGAAGCAGCGCGTTGGTCTGCCGCTCCTCCTCGAGCTGACGCGCCAGATCCTTGTTCTGCGCCGTCAGGCTCGCGTTGACCTCATACAGGCGGTCGTACTCGCCCTGGCTCACGCAGCCCCCCAGCAGCGAGGCCAGCCCCAGCGCCAGCAGCGGCAACGACAGACGACGGATGTTCATGGTCTTTCCTTTCTGGTTCCCTTCGCGTTCCACCTTGCAAGCACCCCGTCCTCGCCGGGGCGCAAAATCTGCATCGCGCGGCATCCTACCGGCCGGCGTTCCCCACCGCCCCCGGCGCAATACCGTTGTTGAACCCCTGGCGCTTGCAGCGCTGGAGATGCTGTCGGGTATCGGAAGCCCCAGCCCCCTGGCATGAAATCACCCCCCCCTCCTTCTCCCGACTCCTTCACCCTCCGCGTGGACGCCGCCGGCGCGATCGACGCCCAGGGAACCGCCGCCTCGCCCGCCTCGATCCTCCTGCGGATCTCCGGCGCAAATCCCCATGAAACCCCTATCTCCGGACGCGCGGAGATCGTGTGCGTCGGCAGCCCCGAAGCCGTGGACGCCCATCCCCTCGCCAAGGGCGCACACGCCATCTCCAGGCCCGATTCCCTGCTCATTCCGGGCCTCGTCAACGCTCATACCCACCTCGACCTCACGCACATCGGCCCCATGCCTCATGACTCATCCAGGGGCTTTCAAGGGTTTGTGGATCTCGTGCGCGCGCGCAGGCACGCGGAGGATGGAGCAATCGCGCAAAGCGTGCGCGAGGGGGCCGCGAAGTCCCTCGCGGGCGGCGTTGTAGCGGTCGGAGACATCGCCGGCGCTCCCGCCGGACGCCCGACCCTCGCACCGTGCCAGGCGTTGCGAGAGGTTCTGGGGCTCGGTGTGAGCTTTGTGGAGTTCTTTGCGCTTGGCCGTGGTGAGGGGCCCGCGAAGGAACGCATCCAACAGCTTTTTCACAACAACCGACAGCTTTTCCTTGACACCGGCTCGGGCGTCCGCCTCGGCTTTCAGCCGCACGCCCCTACCACCGTCAGTCGCGCGGCTTTCAACTGGCTGCTCGATCTGCTCCCGCCCGAGATCCCGCTCAGCACGCACCTCGCCGAGACCATCGAAGAGCGCGAGTTCCTCGTCCACGCCCGCGGCCCGCACCGCGACTTCCTCGAGTCCATCGGCCTGTGGGATGACTCGCTCCTTGCCGAGCTGGGACGTGCCCCCTCCGCCGCGGCGCACCTCGCGCCGATCCTCTCCCGCAGGCCGCTGCTTTGTGCGCACATCAACGACGCGAGCGACGGGGACATCGCGCTGCTCGCGGCGTCCCGCGCAAGCGTCGCCTATTGCCCGCGTGCTTCGGCCTACTTCGGCGCGCACGAGCGCTTCGGCCCCCACCGCTACCGCGACATGCTCGCGGCGGGCGTCAACGTCTGCCTCGGCACCGATTCCGTCATCAACCTGCCCGCGCCCTGCGACCGGATCTCCACCTGGGACGAGATGTGCTTTCTTCGCAAGCGCGACGGCGTCGAAGGCCGCACACTCCTGCGGCTCGCCACCATCAACGCCGCCCGCGCCCTGGGCCTGGACCCGCGCCTCTTCACGCTCGAGCCCGGCCCCTGCGCGGGCCTCGTGGCCGTGCCGGTCCCGCCTGTTTCGGGCAGCGCGATGGACCGGCTCGATGCGGCGCTGGAGTCGTCCGACCCGGCCCCGCTCGAACTTCTTTATAGGTGGAAGTAGTCCGCGGAAAGGGCCGTAAGCCGCCCGCGCTCCGCATAAGGTTGGTGTGATCCCGCACTCATGCGGTGCGGTCCCCGCACGCCCAACCCCCGAGCCTGATGAGCGCCAAAGCACGACGCAGCAACGCCTGGGACGACCAGCACCTCCGCGGGCCGTTCCTCTGGCCGGTCAAGGCCCTTCTGCGGACGTTCAGTTCGATCACTCTGGCGGTCGTCCTGCTGGCCTTCGTGATGCTCTACGGCATCTCGGCGAGCGTGCCCATCGGCATGCTGGCCCTGATCCCCACCTGGCTTCTGTACGGCGTGGTGTTTCTGGTCCCGGTGCTTGCCGTGGCCGCGGTCCCGGCTCTGCTCGTCCGCAACGGGTGCCGCTCGCTGAGCCCCGCCGTGCGCTTCGTTTTCACCTTCCTCACCTTCGCGGCGTTGGGAGCGCTGGGGACGTGGGCGTGGGTGCGCTGGGTGTGGCCGGTGCTCCGCTACGACGAGACCACGGGCCAGGGCGTGCGGCTCTTCTCCGACTTCGTCGCCAAGTACTGGACCATCACGCTCCGCCGCCTGCCGGGGATCGAGCTTTCGGAGCTTGAGTACTACTCCGCGTGGCCGCTGCGCTGGGCGCTGCTGCTCTTCGTGCTGAACCTCGTCGTCGCGACCGTCCGGCGCATCGAGTTCAACTTCAAGAACATCGGCGTGCTCACCGTCCACACGGGGATCGTGGTGATCGCCCTCGGCAGCATCTACTACTCCGGGCTCAAGCAGGAGGGGGACACGATCCTGCTCGCCGGCGCGCCGGACGCCGACGGCAACCCCAGCCCCGGCCCGCCTCAGCAGGCCTTCTACGACAACACGCGCGTCGCGCTCTTCGTCAACCCCGGGCGCATGGGCTGGGAGCAGCGGCCCCTGCAGGGCGTGCCCCGGTACAACGACTACAACCTCGACGTCTCCGACGGCGAGCTTGCGTCCGTCGTCAGCCGCTGGCGTCCTGCTTCCACCGACTCGGGCCGCACGCTCGACATCGCCGCGCCCGCGCCGCCCAACTCGCTCGTCCCGCCGGATGTTTCCTTCCGCGTCGTGGGCTATGCCGCGTATGCGGAGCCGATGGTGGACTACCGGCGCGTCGAGCCCGGACACCCCAACGCCGGGCCGCTGCGCTTCGTGTATCTCTACAGCGACCGCCCCGACGACGACGGGAGCATCAACCCCGATCCGGTCTTCGCGTTCACCTTCCCCCCGCTCACACCCGCGGACAGGCACACCGGCAACGAGGCGCTGTCCATCGAGTACACCCTTGGCCCCAAGGGCGGCATGCCCGAGCAGCGCTGGCGCGACCTCTCCGAGCCGCTGCCCGAGGGCACACAGCACGCGCTGGTGATCGAAGTGCCCGCGAAGGACGGCCGCCCCGCGCACCGCTCGGTGCATCCCGTGCAGCGAGGCTCTGCCTTTGCCGTGGGAGACACGGGCTTCCGCGTGGGCGTGAAGGAGCTCTCCCCCACGCCCACGTTCCCGATCATCACACCCGGCTATCGCGACGCCACAAGCTCCGTCGCCGTGGTGGTGGTCACGCCGCCGGAGGGCGAGCCCTACGAGCGGTTCATCTACCACCGCTACCCGGAGCTGAACCAGGACATCCTGCCCACGCTCAATGAGCAGGGCCGGCCCACGCGCCGCGACGCCGATCCATCCATCCGTATTTCCCTCGTCGAGGCCGATCGCGTCTACGCCTACATCGACGAGCACGAGGGCGTCACTCGCGCCATCATCCGCACGCCGCGGGAGGTGCGCGTTCTGGACAACATCCCCCAGGGCGAGCGCTTCGAGATGGTCCCGCTCATCTATCTCCGCGTCGGCGAGCGCTGGGACCACGCCGTCCGCATCGAGCGTCCCCGCCCCGTCCCGGCCTCGCGGCAGGACAAGCAGTTCATCGGCACCCACGACAAGGCGATGCTGGCGGTCGAGGTCTCCGCGACCGTCCACAACAAGCCCTATCGCGAGATCGTGTGGCTCCCTTTCACACGCTACCTCACTGTCATGAACAACCAGGAGCGCACGCTCACGCTCCCCGACGGCCGCACGCTGAGCCTTGCGTTCGGACGCATGCAGCGGCCGCTGCCGGGCTTCGAGCTGCGCCTGATCGACTTCCAGATGATCGCCTACGACCACCGCGGCGCGCCGCGTGATTATCAATCCATCATCCGCGTCTCTCCCCGCGGCGGGAACTTCCACACCTACACGCACGTCACCAGGCTCAACGCCCCGCTCCAGGCCCCCTTCCACTGGGACGATGAGCAGCCGTGGTACCTCAACCTGCCGAAGCGGCTTGCCGCGGGCATGAATCCCTACCAGTTCAAGTTCAGTCAGGCGGGCTGGGATCAGTCGGGGTGGGCGCGCACGCAGGCATTGGTCGATGCGGGGCAGCTCAAGCGGGCGATGGCCTCCTTCACCATCCTGGGTGTGGGCAACAACCCCGGCATCCACCTCATCGCACTGGGAGGCGTGATGATGGGCGTGGGCATTCCGTGGGCCTTCTACCTCAAGCCCTGGCTGGTGAAGCGCGAGAAGCGCCGCATCCAGGAGCAGCTCGCCAAGGGAACGTATGTGAAGCCGCGCAGGCAGGAGCCTGCCGGCGCAGGAGCGGGCTCATGACGCACGCACGCACCGCACCACTTATCGCCTTTCTGCTCGCCCTGCTCGCGTCGCTGACCGCCCACGCGCAGACCGCGCCGGAAGGCAACGCCCACCCGCAGACGCGGCTCATCACCGAGGCCGAGGACATCACCAACCCCTTCGGCCTTCCCAACGCCGATCCGGCGAAGGTCCCCTCGACCCGCGCCAAGGCAGACCTTGCCGCCGCGGTTGATCTTGAGCCACTCCGCGATCTGGCGGTCTTTCACAACGGGCGTGTGAAGATTCTCGACACCCTCGCCCGTGAGACGGTCTTCAAGCTCACGGGCCGCAAGCGCTACACCGACACGCTCCGCGGCGACGGGGACGCCAAGCCCACGCGCGTGAAGTACGACCCGCTCTTCACGCTGCTCGATATGGCGATCGACCCCGCGTATTACGTCGAGCGCCCCATCATCGGCATCGACTACCTCAACCTCCGCCGCGAGCTTGTCGAGCTTCAGCACCCCGACGACAAGGCGAGGCAGGATCAGGAGCTTAAGAGCGGGGCCGTGTCGCCGCTCATGCTGGAGCGTTTCGGCCTGCGCATCGCGCAGGAGCACTCCGACAAGGAGCCCATGATGCGGGCTCTGGCCGAGACGGACCAGGCGCTGGGCCTGTACCTCAACGGCTACGCCAACTTCGTCATGGTCGCCCCGACCTCGCGCGAGCTGCCGTGGCTGCACCTCTCGCGTCTGCCCGTCGACGCCCCCGCGCGTCGCGCGGCGATGTCGCTGGGAGAAGCGTGGCGTGCCGGCGACGCCGCGAAGGTCAACGCCGCGATCGCGACCCTCGCCGCGGAGCTTCCGCGCATCAACGCGGAGGTTTACCCCACCTCCAGCCGCTCACTCGAGCTGACGTACAACAAGGCCAACACCTTTGAATGGGGCTTCTGGACCTACTGCCTTTCGCTCGTAACGCTGCTGCTGGCCTTCGGCACCGGCCGGCGCTGGCTCGCGGGGCTGGGCACGGGCCTGCTCATCGCCGCGGTCGGGCTGCACGCCTTCGGGTTCATCACACGATGCCTGATCGCGGAGCGATTCGCGATTCAGAACCAGTACGAGTCGATGACGGGCCTTTCGCTCTTCGCCGCGGCGGTGGGCCTGGGCGTGATGCTGTGGCGGCGGCAGTGGCTTTTCGGCGCGGCAGCCGCGGCGGTGGGCTTCCTGGTCCTCATCACCGCGACGCAGGCGGGCATCCCCGGTCAGCACATCGAGCGCGAAGCCGCGATTCTGAACACCAGCGTGCTGCTGAAGTATCACGTCACCACCGTGCTGGTGAGCTACGGGCTGATCGCCCTGGGCTTCGTGTGCAGCCTGTTTTATCTGGGAACGCACTACTTCGGGGGCAAGCCCGCCCCCCAGGCGGTCGAAGCAGCGGCGGGCGGCGAAGTGCCGGTGCTCGCGGCGGTCGCGGTAGGCGACGCGCCGACCACGCCGCGCGCCAAACTGCTGCACGACCTGGACACGGCGCAGCTCATCGTGCTTCAGCTCGCGTTCTGGACGCTGGGCGTGGGCATCCTGCTGGGGGCGTGGTGGGCGGACCACTCGTGGGGACGGTGGTGGGCGTTCGACTCCAAGGAGACGTGGGCGCTGATCACGTGGATCATCTACCTGATCGTGATCCACGTGCGCATCGCGGCTCCGGCGAAGAAGGGCCTGACCACCGCCTGGCTGAGCGTGGTGGGCTTCTTCATGATGCTCTGGACGTACTTCGGCGTGAACCTCCTGCTGCCGGGGTTGCACGCGTATGCGTGAGGCGCGGAGAGGGCGAGAGGGGAATCAGTCGGCAAGGTCGGACAGGGCCTCTGCGACCTGTCCGACCCATCAGACCTATCCGACCTATGCCTGAACGCCTCCCCCGCTCCTTCTACACCGTTGACGCGGTCACACTCGCGCAGCGGCTGATCGGCCAGCGGCTGGTGCGCATCCTCGAAGACGGCACGCGCCTGGCGGGGATCATCGTTGAGACCGAGGCGTACCTGGGCGTGAAGGACAAGGCCGCGCACACCTACGGCGGACGCCGCACCGCCCGCAACGAGGCGATGTACGGCGTAGGAGGCACCGCCTACGTCTACTTCACCTACGGCATGCACTTCTGCATGAACGTGGTCGCGGGGGAGGAGGGCGATCCGATCGCGGTGCTGCTGCGGGCGCTGGAGCCCGTCGAGGGCGTCGAACGCATGCGCGGGCTGCGGGCTGCGAAGCGGGGCGAAGGCCAGCCCCCCCGGATGCTGAAGGACCGCGAGCTTGCCAGCGGGCCGGGGCGGCTCTGCCGCGCGATGGCGATTGCCCGCGACCTCAACGGCGAAGACCTGACGACCAGCCCTCGCTTGTGGCTGGAACCTGGCCGGACCCTTTCCCCCCGCGAACTGGTCCGCACCACCCGCATCGGCATCAGTTCCGCCAGGGAGTGGGCGGACCGCCCGCTGCGGTGGTACGTGCGGGGGAACGTGCACGTCAGCGTGCGTGCCAAGGAGTAAGCCCCCCTGTCAAACTGGGGAAGCTGACCTCCCCCGTCGCCCGAGACTCAAGCCCCACAAGCCCTTCCGCCGAATCATGGCGAACCAGCCCCGGCCCCCGCCCTCCCGGTGTCCTTCCCCGCCTAGCATCCGTGCCGGTAAACGTTCGTTCAGCAGGAGACCGATCAGGTGTCCGACCAGTTCATGCAGGATTGGAAGTTCCTCCGCGAGAAGGCCGGCCCCTTCCCGCCACAGGCGTATCAGTTCGTCCGCGAGGGGCTTGCGCACACGGTCAAACTGGTCCACGGCGACGCTTCCCCGGAGTTCCCCGGCGATGAGGGCCGCCACGTCACCGGCCAGCAGCTCTGCATGGGTCTGCGGGATTACGCCATTCGCCAGTACGGCCGCCTCGCCAAGATGGTCCTCGCGAGCTGGAACATCCACGAGACTTCCGACTTCGGCCGCATCGTCTTCACGATGATCGACGCGGGTCTCATGCGCAAGACCGAGGAAGACTCGATCGAGGACTTCCACGCCGTCTTCGACTTCGACGAGGCCTTCGGCGACCTCGCCGCGAGCAACTGACCCTTTCTTCCAGCGGCCCTTGACGCCCCGGCCCCTGCCGGGCGCTGTCGCTGCGCGCAATTCCGCGCGCGTTCTTACCAAGAAGCCGGGCGTCCCCCTGTCGGTGCGAACAAAGTGCCCTCATGGCCGATATCCCATCCATGACCCCCGAAAGATCGTCTTCCGGACGCGTCCCTGATGTCCCCCCGATCTCCCGTCTCCACATCTGGCAGATTCAGCCGGTGCGGGACGTGCTGCTGATCGCCGCGGGCATTGGGCTGGTGTGGCTGGGCTCCAAGATCAGCGTCGTGACGGTGCCGATGCTGCTGGCCCTGCTGCTGGCGTACCTCGTCGAGCCGCTGGTCTCGTGGCTCATCCGCCGCAAACTTTTCACCCGGCGAGGGGCGGCCATCGTGATCATCCTGCTCGGAGCCGCGGCGTTGATCGGCCCGGTGGGCATCGGCGGCGGCTTCGCGACGTGGCAGGGCGTGCGTCTGGCGGGCCGCACCGTCCGCAACACCGACACCCTCATTCAGTCCGTCGCCAAGCCCGAGGATGAAGCGCTCCGCGCCGCCCTTCCCCCCGCGTGGCAGAACGTGCGCGACTGGATCGTGGAAGAGGACGACCTGCGGCAGCAGATCGCGCCTCTGGCCCGCCGTCCTGCGCAGGGGCCGCAGAGCGAGACCCAGCTTCCACGCGAGGACGCCGTGCAACTCGCCCACTCCGAGGGCTCGGACGTGGCGCGGATGATTTCGCTGACCGTCGCCGCGCTGCGCGACAACGCCGCGGCGATCGGCCGCCGCCTGGTCAACTTCGGCACCGACCTGCTGGGCAGCGCGCTGGGCGTGGTCAAAGCCCTGGGCGCGGTCATCTTCGGAGCGTTCCTCACGTCGTTCTTCTTCTACTTCTTCTGCACCGGCTACGGAGAGGTGCAGCGGTTCTGGGAAGGGCTTATCCCAGAACGCAAGAAGGGGCGCGTCATCACGCTTGTGGCGAAGATGGATGCAGTGATCGCGGGCTTTGTCCGCGGCAGGCTCACCATCGCCGCGGTCATGGTCGTCCTTTACACCGTGCTCTACTGGCTGATCGGAGTGCCCGCGTCGCTGATCGTCGGGCCGATCATGGGCATCCTCACCATCGTGCCTTATGCCTCGGGCATCGCCGCCCCCATCGCCATGGTGCTGATGTGGCTGGACCCGGCGGGGGGATGGCGGGGCGAGTGGTGGTGGATCATCGCCGGTCCGTTAGTGGTGCTGGGCGTGGCGCAGTTCCTCGACGACTACGTGCTGAACCCGATGATCCAGGGCAAGACCACCAACATGGACACGCCCACGATCCTCTTTGCGTCGATTGCGGGCGGCTCGCTGGCGGGCTTCTACGGCGTGCTGGTGGCGATTCCCGTCGCCGCGTGCGTGAAGATTCTGCTGAAGGAGGTCTTCTGGCCGCGGTTCAAGGCGTGGTCTGAGGGCCGCGCGCCGGACATGCTGCCGATTAAGGAGTAGGCGAAAGGAGAGGGGCAGGTCCTCTCAGACCAACTCCCTTCCCTCACCCCCTTTCCCGATACGCCGGGCTCGTCGCCGGCGTCGGCGCCGTGGGCCATCCGGTGCTCTCGATGTACCACTCCTGAAGCGTCTGCGCGATCTCCGCGGGCGAGTACTTCCTGTCGTCGAAGCGCATGAGAGGGCCGAAGGTGATCTTGCTGTAGCTGCGCATCCGCAGGCTCGTCCAGGGCATCCGCGCCTGGGGCGTGCCCTCGATGATCACCGGCAGCACCGGCGCGCCCGTCCGTGAGACGATCAGCCCCACGCCGGGGTGGAAGGGCAGAATGTGCCGGGCGGGACGCTCGATCGCCCCCTCCGGGAACACCCCCAGCACGCCCCCGCTCTTCACGTGGCGCAGGGCGTCCCGCGCTCCCACGGCGTCCTTGCCCGTGCGGTCCACGAAGATGATGTCCGCCCACTCCCACAGCATCTCCATGAAGGAGACGCGCATGTCCAGGGCCATCATCCAGCGGATCTCGAAGGGGCACGCCGACTGCACGAGCAGGGGGTCTACCCCCGCCGTGTGATTGCACACCACCATCAGCGGCCCCGGCTTGCGGCCCTGAGGGATGTGCTCGCGCCCGCGGACCTCCAGGTGGTGCACCACCCGGACGTACACCTGCACGAACCGGAAGGCCAAACCGATCAGGGGATCCCCCTCACGCGGGTTGTCCATCACCCAGCGCGTGAAGAACGCAAAGCCGAACAGGCAGAAGACGAGGATGGCCCAGCCAAGGGGTGTCACGAGGGGTGGATGTTAGCGTCTACCAATCGGGTTTCGAGCGTCCACCGATCGCCTCTGAAGTACGTCACCCGACCCTGTCAGGGTTCCGATTGGGGTGATAGAGTGACGGAACGAGAGGTGAAGGCTGGGGCCGCGTCCCTTCTTTCCCTCGCAAGCGGAGCCCCTCATGGCCGACCTCTGGGCCGCGCAGCGCGAGCAGGCACGCCAGGGCGTGATGCCCCTGGCGTTGCGCATGCGCCCGCGCACGATGGACGAGTACGTCGGCCAGCAGCACATCCTCGGCCCCGGCAAGCTCCTGCGCCGGATGCTCCAGGCCGACGCGATCACCAGCCTCATCTTCCACGGCCCGCCGGGAACCGGAAAAACCACCCTCGCCGAGCTGATCGCGCGCCAGACCCGCCGCCACTTCGTCCGCGAGAACGCCTCCAGCGTCGGCGTCAAACGCATCCGCGAGATCATCGACGAGGCCGCCAACCGCCTGGAGCTGGAAGGCAAGCGGACGATCCTCTTCCTCGACGAGATCCACCGATTCACCAAGAGCCAGCAGGACGTGCTGCTGGGCGACGTGGAGCGGGGGCTGATCACCCTTATCGGTGCGACGACGGAAAACCCGCTCTTCGCCGTGAACTCCGCGCTTGTGTCGCGCAGCACGCTCTTCCGGCTGGAGCCGCTTTCGGAGGAGGACATCATCAAGGTCCTCCGGAACGCCATCGCCGACCCGCAGCGCGGCTACGGAAAACTCAACATCACCGTCACCGATGAGGCGCTCCAGGTGTGGGCGACCAAGAGCGACGGGGACGCACGGCGGGCGTTGACGGCGCTGGAGGTGGCGGTGCTGTCGTCGGTGGCAAGTCCTGAGTTGAAAGTACTGAGTACCGAGTTGGGGGGGGCGAGTCCTGGGTCCGCAGAGAACCCCTCAGCACTTTCCACTCAGGACTCTCTACTCCTCATCGACCGCCAGGTCGCCGAAGACTCCATCCAGCAGAAAGCCGCCGTCTACCACGGCACCGGGGACGAGCACTACGACGTCATCTCCGCCATGATCAAGTCCATCCGCGGCAGCGACCCCGACGCCGCGGTGTACTGGATCGCGCGCATGCTCGACGCGGGCGAGGACCCTCGCTTCATCGCCCGGCGCCTGGCCATTCTCGCGAGCGAGGACGTCGGCAACGCCGACCCCCGCGGCGTCATGGTGGCGCAGGCGTGCTGGGACCTGGTCGAGCGCATCGGCATGCCCGAGGCGCGCATCACGCTCGCTCAGTGCGCGATCTACCTCGCGCTGGCGCCCAAGAGCAACGCGAGCTACATGGCCATTGAAATGGCGATGGAAGATGTCCGCGAGGGCCGCACCATTCCGGTGCCGGTGTATCTGAAGGACAAGAACGTGCGTGCCGCGGCGGAAATGTCCGCGGGCGGACGGGAGGGCATGGCCGCCGCCGGAGCCGCGGGCGTCGGCGAGAAGTACAGGTACGCACACGACGAATCCGGCGGTTTAGGCACGCAGGACTACCTGGGCGTGGACAAGCGGTACTACCTCCCGACGGACCGCGGCGCGGAGAAGCTGCTGGGGCAGTATCTGGAAGCAGCAAGGAAGGCGCGAGGGAAGACAGACTGAGCCTCACGCTCTTCTACTTTTCGTTGCAACCATCCGGCATTAACAGATTCCTTGCCAGTCTGGTGGTCATCCCCGCCCCGGCCGGCTTCGTCGCATTCGGCCTCGGCGCGGGGTCTCTCGCGATGACCAGACTCCGGTCCGTGTAGCTCGGGACGGAGCCACGTATCATGGGGGTCTATGACTCCCGGATCCATCGTGCTTTGCCCAGGCCAGGGCGCTCAGGCCGTCGGCATGGGCAAGGCTTGGTTTGAGAAGTCGGACGCAGCGCGCGCGGTTTTCAGCGCCGCGGACAAGCTGTTGGGCGATCGGCTCGGCGCGCCTCTTTCGAAGCTTTGCTTCGAGGGCCCGGCCGAAGTGCTCAACAGGACGGATGTCAGCCAGCCCGCCATCTACACGACCTCGATCGCCTGCTGGCGGGCGCTGCTCCCCTCCGCGGACAAGGCCATCGCCGCGACCGCGGGGCTGTCCCTCGGTGAGTACACGGCCCTGCACATCGCAGGCGCGATTTCCTTCGAGGACGGTCTCGAGCTCGTCACGCTCCGTGGCCGCGCCATGCAGGACGCCGCCGAATCCCCCGAGGCGATGGCCGGCGGGGGCGGCGGCATGATCGCCCTGATCGGCGCGACCGATGAGCAGGCGGAGCAGGTCGCCCATGCAGCGCGGGGCGATCAGGTCCTCGTCTGCGCCAACTTCAACGCCCCCGGCCAGGTCGTCCTCAGCGGCCACAAGCAGGCGTGCGAACGCGCGGCGAAGGTCGCCGAGGGTCTGGGGCTGAAGTCCACCCTTCTGCAGGTCGCGGGGGCGTTCCACTCCCCCCTCATGGCCCCAGCCGCGGAACGGCTGAGCGAGGCGCTCGCCAAGACGCCGATCCAGCCCCCCCGCTGCATGGTGCTGTCCAACGTCACCGCCCAGCCCCACACCGAGGAACCCTCGGAGATACGCCGGCGGCTGGTGGAGCAGCTCACCAGCCCCGTCCGCTGGGCCCAGTCCTGCGCCTGGCTCGCGTCGCAGACGGCGGGGCAGCCCGGTTTCAGTTATGTTGAGCTGGCCCCGGGACGTACACTCATGGGCCTGATGCGACGCATCGACAAGAGCATCAAAGTAGACACGCACGACGTGCCGCCCGCGGCGGCCTAAGCACAGGTTTCACGCAGCATGACCCACCTCACCCGCTCACACACCTTCGCCGCCCGTGCCGGTCGGGCTCTCCTCTGCACCACCCTCACGCTCGGCGTGGTCTGTGCTGTCGCGATCCCCGGGGTCGTGATCACCGGCTGCGAAGAAAAGAAGCCCCCGCCGCCTCCCCCTCCCCCGCCGCCGCCTCCGCCGGAGCCCGCCGAGCCCATCCAGATCGACCCTGTGATGCAGTCGGCCCGGCCCGATGCGCGGGTGCAGTTCCCGCAGTCCGCGGCACCCATCGACGAGACCCTCGCCCGCGCGGTCATTCAGCTCGCCGACGCCATCGCCAAGGGCGACGCGGACAAGCTGAGCACCATGCTCATGCCCGAGGCTGTCGAGGTGCTGGACCTGCTCACCGGCGACGGGAGCTGGGACGAGCAGACCGCGATGATCGAGGCGGTCCGCGTCGTCAACATCACCGACAACAACCCGCCCCCGCCCCCCTCGGCGGAGATGGACAACGCCACCATCTACCTCGCCGTGCAGGACCCCCGCGGGGCGTACATCATGAGCTGGCTGGCGATCCGGACCGGCGAGACGTGGAAGTTCACGATGACGCCCTCCACGGAAGTGGTCAAGCCGCGGGCTTCGGACTTTGACTCCATGTCGAGCTTCGAGCTTTCCCGCGCCGGCTCGGGCCGCAGCTCCGGCCCCGCCTACGTGCCCGTCGATGATGATTCCGCCGGCTGGGGTTCGCCCGGCGGCTCTTCACCCAGCGATTCGCCCGGCGAGTCCGCCCCCGGATCGTCCCCGTCCGGTCCGCGCCGCGTCCCCACGCCTGCCGGCCCGGTCACCATCCCCGGCAGCGGCGGCTGAGCCCGATGTCGGACGGCGAGTGTCGATCGTCGCGGGCCCGGCGTCGGTGTGTTCCATCGGCCGGGGTCGAACGAGCGACATCGACGCTGAACGTCCGGCAGACGACATTCCACCTCCGACATTGAAGGAGTTTTCCCGTGTCTGACATCACCCGCGTCGCCCTTGTCACCGGCGCTTCCCGCGGCATCGGCCGGAGCATCGCCCTGCGTCTGGCCCGCGACGGCCGGCACGTCATCCTCGCCGCGCGCAGCGAAGGCCCGCTCAACGAGGTGAAGGCCCAGATCGAAGCCGCGGGCGGTAAGGCCGAGGTGCTGGTCGTGGATATCGCCGACGCCAAGGGCTTCGCCGCGGCGGTGGAAAAGGTCGCGGAGCAGCACGGCCGTCTCGACATCCTCGTGAACAACGCGGGCATCACCAAGGACGGCCTGGCCCTCCGCATGTCCGACGAGGACTGGGACGTGGTGCTGAACACCAACCTCAAGTCTGCGTTCGTGGCGATCCGTGCCGCGGCCCGCAGCATGATGAAGAACCGCTTCGGGCGCATCGTGAACATCAGCTCCACGAGCGGCGTGGTGGGCAACGCGGGTCAGGCGAACTACGCCGCCGCGAAGAGCGGCCTGCTCGGCCTCACGAAGACCATCGCCCGCGAGCTGGGGAGCAAGGGCGTGACCTGCAACGCCGTCGCGCCGGGCTTCATCGAGACCGACATGACCCACAACCTGCCCCAGCAGGTCAAGGACGGCGTGCTGAACCTGATGGCGGTGAAGCGGTTCGGCACCGGCGACGACATCGCCGCGGCGGTGGCCTATCTCACCAGCGACGAGGCGGGCTTCATCACCGGCCAGACCATCTGCGTGGACGGCGGCATGACGATGACCTGACGCCGCGTCACTTCATCACCTGAGCCATATCCACGGTCGCCCCCGGGGGCGTCATCAGTTCCAGCCGATCCCCGCTGCCGCGGCGCAGCGCCTGCACCAGCGCGCGGATGTCGCCTCGCAGCGGCGCGGTGAACTGCATCGGCTGTTCGGTCACGGGGTGCCGGAAGCCCAGCACCGTCGCGTGCAGCGCCTGGCGGGCGATGATGGTTTCGCCGCTCTCCGGGTCAACGAAGGGCTTCCCGCCGTACATGTCGTCGCCGACGATCGGGTGGCCCAGCTCGCTCATGTGGACGCGGATCTGGTGCGTGCGCCCGGTCTTCAGTTCCAGCTCCACGAGGCTGAACCACTCCTCGCCGCGGGTGCCGTCTGAAAGCGGGCGGTCGCTCAGCACGTAGCGCTCACGCACGCGGTAGATGGTGACGGCGTGCTTGCCCAGCTCGTCGTGTCGGACGACGTACTTCTCGCGGTATCCCTTCTCGCGCGAAGGGTGCGGGCCGATGGGCAGTTCCACGACCTCGATCGGCGGCTCCAGCTTTCCGTGCACCACGGCCATGTAGCGCTTGTCCACCTGCCGGTGCTCGAACTGGTGGCCCAGCTTCCAGTGCGCCTCGTCCTGCTTGGCGAAGACGATGCAGCCGCTGGTGTTGCGGTCGAGCCGGTGTACGACGCCGGGGCGTGCGAACTCCGTCCCTACGCTCGAGAGCTTCGAAGCGCCCCCCTGCTGCTGGAAGTGCCACGCCAGCGCGGAGAGCATCGTCCCTTTCAGGTGGCTGCGGGCAGGGTGGACAATGATGTCCGGCTGCTTGTTGAGCACGATCAGGTGCTCATCCTCGAACATCACGTCGAGCGGGATTTCCTCCGGCACGATGTCCTTGCTCGGCTGCGGCGGGATCACCACCTCCACCTCGTCCCCCGCGCGGAGGTTCGTGGACGCCTTCGCGATGCGTCCGTTGACCGTCACTCCCCCTTCGGCGATCAGCTTCTGAAGCTGATTGCGCGACATGAAGGTGATGCGGTCGGTCAGGTACTTGTCCAGCCGCTTGTTGAGGTCGCGCTGCAGCGTGAAGGTGACGGTGCGCAGCGCCGTATCGTCGTCGGCGTCCGCTCCGGAGGCCTCGGCTTCGGCCAGCGCGCGGCGGATGGCTTCGGCATCCACCTTGCCGCCGGGCAGAATGAGGCCGGAGGTGCGGGCGACGTCATCAGACATGACGCGGACTTACTCGGGCGTCGGTTCCGCGGGCGGAGCGGGCGGCTCGGGCGTGGGCTCGGCGGGCTGCTCCGGCGCGGGGGCCGTGGGCGGGATGAGCGGCTGCGCCCCCTCGGGGACGGGCTGCGGCTCAAGCTCCGGCTGGGTGGGCGCGGGCGGGGTATCGATCAGGTCCGGCAGCACGGGCTTGGGCGGCTCGGGAACCGGGGGCAACTCCGCCTTGGCATACAGGGCGGGCGGGTTCTCAAGGGAGGGCAGATTCTCCAGCCGCTTCTTCGCCACGGCCCCGTAGGAGGCGAACCCGCTGACATCCGCCAGCTTGATGATCTCTTCATAGTGTCCGCGCGCGGCGGAGAGCTCGCCCTGGCACTCCGCCACCGCCGCCAGGCCGAAGAGCGAGCCGATGGTCAGCACCTGCCGCCCGGCGTCCGAGCGCGTCTTGGAGTAGACCGTCTGGTACAGCTCCGCGGCTTTCTTGAGGAACGCCGCGCGATCGGCATCGGAGAGGGCGTCTTCGGGGTTCTCAAGCGTGCCGTCGGCCTTGACCTGCACGCCGGGACGCACGCCGCGGCGGACAGAGTCGAGGTAGGCGTCCGCGGCTTCGAGGCGAGCCACGTCCGCGACCGAGGAGCGGCCCGATTCGTGGTCCGCCGCGATCTGGAGCAGGCTCTCGGGGCTGGGGTTGGCGCCGCTGGCGACAGCCTCCAGCTCCGCGAAGGACTCGTCGAGCTTCACGGCCTGGGCCCGCAGGTAACGCTCGCGCAGCCCCCACGCGGCGAGGAGGAGCGCCACGATGAACAGGATCGGCACCCCCCACCGGCGCAGCCAGTCGATGAACTCGAGGTTGTACCGCGCTTCTTCAAGTCCAGCGCGTTCGCGGATTTGTGTATGCCGATCGTCCATGAGCTCCCCGAGCGGGCGTGCGGTCGATTCCCCCTGGCGGGGGCACGCGCCCAGCCTGGGACCGAGAGTCTAGGTCAGGGGCACGGGACGTGGGCGCAGGGGGTGCGCCGCCCTCCCTGTTTTGCGCACAAACCGCCCTTTCCCCTCCCGCCGCCCCCCCGGCCCCGCGTTGGCACGCCGCTTGTGGTGTACCCCCTGGCGCATGTCCTACGGCCTGAACATCTCCGCCAGCGGCCTGCTGACCTCCATCTACGCCCAGGAGGTCTGGGCGAACAACCTCGCCAATATGGACACCCCCGGCTTCAAGCCGGACATCCCCATGGCCATGCCACGACGTGCCGTGGCGCAGGAGGACGGCGTGACCTACCTCCCCAGCAACCGGCTCCTTGAGCGGTTGGGCGGGGGGGTGCTGATGAACCGCAACGCCGTGGACTTCTCGCAGGGGGCGATCCGCAACAACGGAGGCCCCCTGGACCTTGCCCTGAACGGGCCGGGCTTCTTCGTGATCCGCGACGAGGCCGGGCAGGTTCGACTGACCCGCGACGGCCGCTTTGCCCAGCGTTCCGACGGCACCCTCGTCACAGCCACCGGCGGCGTCCCCGTGATGGACGTGAACGACCGGCCCATCCGGCTTGGGCCCGGTTCCGTGACCATCTCCCCTGACGGGGCCGTGCAGCAGCAGGGCAAAGTCATCGCGCGTCTGCGCGTCGTGGACGTGGCCGACCCCAGCCGCCTTCGCAAGCTCGACAAGGGCCAGTTCCTCCCGGACCGGGCCGCGATGGCCTCGGCCCGCCCCTCCTCGGCCTCTGTGATGCAGTTCGCGATCGAGGAGTCCGCGGCGGACGAGATCAACTCTCTTATTCGCATGACCAGCGCCGCGCGCGACGTGGAGAGCAACATCGCGATGATCCAGGCGCACGACCGGCTCATGGACCGGGCCATCAACGGCCTGGGCCGCATGTCATAACGAGGTACGCATGGCGATCAACGCACTTCAGTCCGCCGCAACCGGCCTTGCCGCCCTGAACGTCGCCCTCGATGTGACGGCCCACAACCTCGCGAACGTGAACACGGTGGGCTTCAAGGCCAGCCGCGTGAACTTTCAGGACTTGCTGTACCTGGAAAAGGCGCAGCCCGGAGCGACGAACCTGAACGAAGACCAGCGGCCGATCGGGCTGTACGTGGGCCTGGGTGTGCAGGTCTCGGGCACGCAGCTCGACTTCACGCAGGGCACGGTGCAGGCCACGAAGAAGCCGCTGGACGTGATGATCAACGGCTCGGGCTTCTTCCAGGTGTCCGTTGAGGACAGCAAGGCCGCGGGCGGGCGGGCCTACACCCGCGCCGGCAGCTTCGCGCTCAACAGCGACGGCGAGCTTGTCCTCGCCAACGACCAGGGCCGCCGCCTGGAGCCGGTCATCACCATCCCGCCCAACGCCATTCAGGACAGCATCACCATCACCTCCGACGGGCGCGTCACCTACATGCTCCCCGGCGCCACCGAACCCACCGAGGCGGGGCAGATCGAGCTTGCCACCTTCGTGAACCCCGCGGGCCTCGAGCAGATCGGTGAGAACCTCTACGGCGAGACCGTCGCCAGCGGCCCACCCAGCACCGGCGTGCCCGCACAGGACGACCGCGGCTCGCTCATCCAGGGCAGCCTGGAGTCCAGCAACGTCGATCCCACCCGCGAGCTGATCGAGCTCATCCGCGTCCAGCGGGCCTTTGAGATGAACAGCCAGAGCATCCGAGCCGCGGACGACACGCTCCGCGCCGTCGCCCAGCTTCGGAGGTAATCGTTGATCCGCCTGCTCGCATTCATCGCGCTGGTCTTCGCCTTCGCCTCCCCCGCCGCGGCTCAGTCCACCGTGGCGCTGCGGCCGTGGGCGAGGATCGCGCCGGGCGAGCCCGTCCGCATCGCCGACGTCGCGGACCTGCAAGGCCCTGAGGCCGAGGCGCTTGCGTCGATCGTGCTGGTTACGCCCGAAGAGTTTGCACGCTCCCCGCGCGTCGAGCTCGCCCAGGTGCGTGCCGCGGCGGAAAAGCAGGCTCGCGTCAATCTCGGCCGCATCAGCTTCTCCGGGGGCGTGTGCAACGTCCGCACCGTCACCCCTCCCTCAGCTTCGGCCGCTTCCGGCCCCAGCGCTGCCCCGCAGACCCAGCCGGCCCCCGCGGGAGATACCGTGCGGCGGCACGTCGCCGCACGCATCGCTCAGACCCTTGGCGTGGGTGAAAGCGACCTGCGCCTCACCTTTGAGGACGGCGCGGACCTGCTCGCCCTGCCGACCTCGGGCCGCACCGTCGCCGTTCAGCCCGCAGCGATCAGCGAACGCATGCCCGTGAACGTCCGTGTCTATCGCGGGGACCGGATCGAGGCCGAAGGCACGATCCGCGTCGGCGTGCTCGTCCGGCGCGACGTGCTGATCGCACGCGAGGCAGTATCCCGAGGCGGTGTCGTGGACATGGCCCACGTGGACGTTCAGGAACAGTGGCTGCCCCCCGCCATCACCCCAGCGCGGCGCGACCAGGTGATCGGCGCGGTCGCACGCACGCGCATCGAGCCCGGGCGCGTCCTGCTCGCGCGGGACGTGGAGGCCCCCATCGTCGTCTCCCGCGGCGATCTCGTCGCTGTGGATTGCCTCTCCGGCACCGTCATCGTCAGCACCACCGCCCGTGCCAAGGAATCCGGGCGCGAGGGCGACGTCATCCAGTTCCAGAGTCTCACCAGCAAGAAGACCTTCGCGGCCCGCGTCAGCGGACCGGGGCGCGCGGTCCTGCTGGCCGATGATGCAAAGGTGGGATCATGAGCAGGCTTGCGCTCTTCGTCGCTCTCTGCTGCCTCGTCGCGACCGCCCAGGCCCAGAGCCTGCTGCGCCGGCCCGTTGCGGAGCAGCCCTCCCCCACCGCCGCGCCTGCTCCGTCCGCGCCTCCCACGGCTTCGCCGGGGATGCTCGCCCCCGAAAAGCCCGCGGAAGAGCGGTACCCGCTGCCCGCCTCGGCCCCCAAGTACACCCCCGTCACCAGCTCGCTCAGCGCGCACTCCGCGAGCCTGCTGCTGGTGCAGGCCCCCAAGCCCCGCACCTACGCGGTGCATGACAAGGTTTCGATCATCATCGCGGAGAGCAGCACGCAGAGCAGCCAGCAGAAGCTCGACGCGAAGAAGGACTCTTCGCTCAAGGCCGCGGTGAACAAGTTCCCTGACTTGGCGATGTTCCTGGAGGGCAACCTGACGAACGTCGGCACGGGCACCATCGCCAGCGCGGACGTCACCGGCTCGCGCAACTTCAAGGGCGACGGCAAGTTCGAGCGCACTGACAAGTTCCAGGACCGCATCCAGGCCACGGTGATCGACGTGAAGCCAAACGGCGTGCTGGTGCTCGAGGCGCGCAAGACCGTGGGCCAGGACCGCGAGGTCCGCACGCTCGTCCTCAGCGGGGAGTGCCGGCGCGAGGACATCACCGAGAACAACACCATCCTGAGCAGCCAGCTCGCGGAGTTGACCATCATGGCCTACGCCCAAGGCGACGCCAAGGACACCGCGAGCAAGGGCGTCATCACCCGCTTCCTCGACACGATCTTCAACTTCTGATCGCGTCGGGCGATAGACGGCCCCGATCCTTCTGTTGGCACACCCCTTGCGTGTTGCCGGGCATGCGACCGATCGCCTGCCTTGCAGCGCTGTTCCTGGCACTCTCCGCCCACGCCACGACCGTCAAGGAGCTGGTCCGCATCAAGGGCCAGGGGGAGTCGATCCTCCGGGGCTACGGCCTGGTCGTGGGTCTGCCCGGCACTGGAGACTCGGGCAAGGAGTTGGCTGTTTCCCGCCCGCTCGCCAAGCTGCTTGAGAACAACGGCAACGAGCTGGGCAGCCTCAGGGAGCTCGCGAGCGCCAAGTCCGTCGCGCTCGTCTCCGTCACCTGCGTGATCCCCGCCGGCGGGGCCCGCGCCGACGACACCTACGACGTGCAGGTTTCCACGCTCCTCAACGCCAGCAGCCTGAAGGGCGGCGAGCTGTACTTGTGCGCCCTCGAAGGCCCGCTGCCCGACCCCTCCCGCAAGATTTACGCCTTCGCCCAGGGGCTGGTGGACCTGCATGACCCCTCCGTCCCCACCAGCGGGCGTGTGCGCAAGGGCGCACGCATCATCGAAGACATCCTGATGCCCGGCGTGGGCGACAGCTTCGAGCTGATCATCGATCCTCCCTACGCGGGGTGGGCCGCCGCGAGCCAGATCGCCATCGCCATCAACGGCAAGGCCCAGCCCCAGGGCCCGCGCGTGGCAACGGTGATCGACGAGCGCACCATCCGCGTCGTCATCCCCGAGGCCGACCGCGCGGACCGCGCCGCGTTCCTGGCGGACGTGCTCGCGGCTGAGGTCAACCAGCGGCTTCTGGACCTGCCCGCGCAGGTGATCTGCAACCAGAGAACTGGCTCCATCATCGTGACGGGTGACGTGGAAATCAGCCCCGTCGCCATCACGCACAAGGACCTCACCATCACCACCACCGTTCCGCCGCCCTCGCCCAGCGCGGCGAACCCGATGATCGTGCAGGACCGCTGGACGGCCGTGGCGCCCGGCGCACGCCCGGCGGAAATGGCGCGTCTGGCGGACCTCATCCGCGCCTTCAAGCAGCTCGACATCCCCGTGGAAGAGCAGATCAACATCCTCCAGATGCTGCACAAGACCGGAAAGCTCCAGGCCAAGCTGATCGTGGACTGACGCAGATGAACGTTGAGCCGCTCCAACCCCTCGCCTCCGCCTCGACGCCGCTGCTCGCGGGCGCGCGTCTGGCCCAGGATCAGGCGGACTTTGCGTCCATCCTGTCCCGTGCCCGCGCTCAAGAGGAAGACCCGGAGCGTCAGGCCCGCGCAGCAGCGGAGCAGCTTGTCTCCACGGCGCTTGTGCAGCCCATCTTCAAACGTCTGCGGGAGAGCAACAACGCCGCGCCTCCCTTCGGCCCCGGCAAGGTGGAGCGCACGTTCGGCCCGATGCTCGACGCAACCTTTGCGCAGCGCATGGTCAGCTCCCAGCGCTGGGGGCTTGTTGATGCGCTGGCACGCCGAATGCTCGCCAAGGGAGCGACGACAACGCCATGAACACCGCCACTCCCAACAGGCCCATGACGCCCGACATGCTCCTCGCACAGCTCGATGAGCTGCTCGACGGCTTCACCGCGACGTATCAGCGTCTTTCCGCCGCGGCTGAGGAGCACCGCGAGGCAGTTCGCGCCGCGGACCGAGCCGCCATCGACCGCGCTACTCGCGTGCAGTCGGCCCTGGTTGAAGAGCTGGCCGTGCTGGAGCAGCGCCGGCGCGAGCTGGTCGCCCTTTCCTGCACGCGCTTCCCCACTCTTGCCGCGAAGCGTGCCACGGCCATCACGCTGACGGATCTGTGCGCCTGCGTCCCGGAGCGAGCCCGTGCCGCGCTCGCGCAGCGAGCCGCGGACCTGCGGGCCCTGATCGCCTCGGTAGAGGAGCAGACCCGCACGCTCCGCGCCGCCACCGCCTCCCTGCTTGCGCACATGGAGGGCCTCATGCGGCAGGTGGGCCGCCAGCTCAGCCATGCGGGCATCTATTCCCGTCGCGGCTACGTCGAAGCAGGCGGCGCCGTCGTTTCCGCGATCGACCTCAGGAGCTGATCGATGAGCCTTACGAACGCCATCCAGATCGGACGCTCCGCCCTCGCCGCGAGCCAGATCGGCATCCAGGTCGCCGGCAACAACATGGCGAACGCGGCCACGCCGGGGTATTCGCGCCAGGTCGCGCGACTCCTGCCCATCCGCGGCGACCGCTCTCTCGCGGGCATCCAGATCGGCAACGGCGTCATGGTCCGCTCCGTTCAGCGGCAGGTGGACATGGCGCTGCAAGGCCGGCTGTGGAACAGCGGCGCGGACCTTTCCGCCGCCGCGACGCGCACCAGCATCTTCTCCCAGATCGAGGCCGCCCTGGGCGAGCTTGGTGACAACGACCTTTCCAGCGAGCTGACCTCCTTCTTCAACGCCTGGTCGGAGCGGGCCAACCAGACGCAGTCCAGCGCCGCGGTGATCCAGCAGGGCGACCGCCTGGCCGGGTTCATCCGCGATCTGCGCTCGCGTCTGATCGATCAGCGCCGCCAGATCGACGACCAGATCGGCGTTTCCGTGGAGCAGGCGAACGTTCTGCTCAACCAGATCGCGGGCCTCAACGCCGCGATCGCCGACGCCGAGACCACCGGGACGATGGCCAACACCCTCCGCGACCAGCGCGACGCGGCGATCTCGCAGCTTGCCTCGCTCATGGACGTGACGGTCGTGGACCACGCCCAGCAGGGCGTGGACATCCTCGTGGGCTCCACCCCCGTGCTCCTGGGCACGACCGTGCGGCCTCTGGAAATCAAGCGCACCGTGGAGAACGGGAAGGTCTCGCTCTCCATCGCGACCGAGCCCAATCACCAGCAGCTCACGATTTCTTCGGGCTCGCTGGGCGCGCTGGTGCAGTCCCGCGGCAGCGCGGTGGACGGCACGCTCGACAAGCTCGACCGCCTCGCGGCGCAGCTCATCTTCGAGGTCAACCGACTGCACAGCACAGGCGTCAATGCCAGCGGCCTCACCGGCACCACCGGCACGCTTGCTTTCGGCATCAACGACCGCACCCGAGCCCTCAACGATCCGGCGAATCAGACCACCAACCACCTGCCCTTTGCCGCGGTCAACGGCACCTTCACCGTCAGCGTGCGCAACAAGGCCACCGGCCTGACGGAAACCTTCCGCATCAACGTGGACCTCGATGGGGTGACCAACGCCGGAACGCCCGGCACGTCGGACGACACCTCCGCGCAGGACATCGCCGACGCCCTCAACGCCATCCCCGGCCTTTCCGCGACTTTCACCTCCGACGGCAAGCTGAAGGTCGGTGCCGACGCAGGCTTTGACTTCAGCTTCCCCGAAGACACTTCGGGCGTGCTCGCGCTGCTGGGCGTGAACGCCTACTTCTCCGGCTCGGGCTCATCCGACATCGCCGTGCGCTCCGACCTCAAGGCCGATCCCGGCCTGCTGACCACGGGCCGCATCGTGGACGGCGTTTTCGTGGAAAACGGCACCGCGCTGGAAATCGCGGGGCTTCAGTCCCGCGCCCTGCCCGCTCTGGAGGGCCGCACGCTGCAGGCTCTCTGGCGTGAATCCGTGCAGGAAGTGGGCGGCCAGGCCTCTTCCGCGCTCACCGCGGCACGCGCAGCCGCGGTGGTCTACGACAGCCTTGAGGCCCAGCGTGCGGGCATCAGCGGCGTCAGCATCGACGAGGAGTCCATCAACCTGATGGACTTCCAGCGCCAGTACCAGGCCGCGGCCCGCGTCATCAACACCGCCAACGAGCTGACCAACGTCCTGATGGGGCTGATCTGATGAGCGCCATCCCCGGAAATCTCGCCCGCGTTCCGAACCTTCTTGCGTCGCGCCTGGCGCTCTCGAACATCAACCGCGCCAACCTCGACCTGCTCCGCGTCAGTGAGCAGATCGCCACCGGGCGCGCCATCCTCCGCCCCAGCGACGACATCATCAAGGCCGCGACCATCTCCGTCCTTGACGACCGACTCGACCGCTCGGTTCAGGTGCGGCGCAACCTCAGCCACGCCGCCGCGGCCCTGGACGTCATCGACACCACGCTCGCCTCGGCCACCGAGCTGGCCGAGCAGGCGAGAACGATCGCCAGCCAGCAGGTCAACGTCGGCTCCACTGCTTCGGAGCGTAACGCGCAGGCCACCGTCGTCGAGCAGCTCATCCAGAGCCTGCTCGCCACGGCCAACACGCAGTCCGTCGCGGGGTACGTCTTCGGCGGTTCGCAGACCTCACGCGCGCCGGTCGTCGCCTTTGGTTCGGGCTTCCGCTACATCGGCCAGGGCACGGGGCTCTTCACCGACCTCGGCCCGGCCGCGGGCGTTCCCATCACGCTCGGCGCGACGCCCATCTCCGGCATTTCCGCCCGCGTTCAGGGAGCCGTGGACCTCAACCCAGCGCTCACCCTCAACACCACCATCGAGTCGCTGAACGGCGCCCGCGGCATGGGCGTCTCCCTCGGCGTCATCGAGATGTCCATCGACGGCTCCGCTTCCATCTCCATCGACCTCTCCGGCGCGGCGACCGTTCAGGACATCACCACCCGCATCGCCAACGCCATCGCGAAGTACGAGAGCGACAACTCCGTTTCCATCCTCGACGCCGGCGGCGTCTCGGTGCTCGGAGGAGCGTTCCATATAGATGTCGCGGCGGGGCACGCCATTACGTTCTCGGACCCCGGCAGCGGCACCACGGCGAAGGACCTGGGCCTTGCCGCTTCGACGCCCTTCTCCTTCACCTCCGCCTCCGAATCCGGGCTCGACACCGCGCCGCGTCTGACATGGGAAACCCCCATCGCCGCGCTGCAGACGCTGACGGCCCCGCTCGGCGCGATCCAGATCAACAACGCCGGTCGCAGCGCCACGGTGGACCTCTCCACCGCGACCACGCTGCAGGACATCCGCAACCTGATCGAGGGCGCGGACGTGGGCGTGCGTGTGCGCATCAACGCCGCGGGGACGGGCATCGACATCTACAACGAGGTTTCCGCGGGCAGCGCGGGGGCGCTTTCCATCAGCGAGGTCGCGGGCGGGAACTTCACCGCCACGCGCCTGGGCATCCGCTCCTTCTCCGGGCAAACCCGCGTTTCGGACCTCAACTTCGGGCGCGGGGTAAGCGTCGTGGACGGGGTGAAGAACCCCAACACCGGCCTGTATGACCAGGAACTCAACGACGACTTCGAGATCATTCTGGGCGACGCCGCGGGGACCGTCATCCGCATCGACCTTCGTCCGAGCGACCTGACGGACATGCAGAGCGTGCTGGACCGGATCAACGCGCAACTCAGCGCGGCGCTGGTCGCCGCGGGTCTCAACGCCACGGACCTGGTCGCCACGATGGGCGAGGGTGCCAACGGCATCCAGCTCGTGCAGAACCCCGCCTTCCCCAACCCGGTGTCGGTGAAGTCGCTGAACAACTCGCAGGCCGCGGGGGATCTGGGGCTGCTGGACGGGTCGTGGGACGCGGCAAGCGCAACTTTTTCCGGCAGCGATCGCGCAAAGGTACGCGTGGATGATCTCTTCACCCGCCTGATCGATCTTCGCGACGCCCTCCGCGCGAACAGCCCGACTGGCATCACGCTTGCTGGTGAAGGGCTGAAGGCGGCCATCGACGCCCTGGTCGAGACCAGGGGCATGGTCGGTGGCTATGCCCGCCGAGTGGACGACGCGATCGTGAACGAAGAGGACCGAGCCAACGCCGACGAACGCGCCCGCAGCGAACTGCGGGACATTGACTACACCGAAGCGGCCTCGCGCTTCGCCCTTCTGCAGACGCAGCTGGAGGCGGGGCTGCGCGTGACGGCCCTTGCCCAGTCCCGTTCACTCCTCGACTTCCTCACCTGAAGGACCCACACGCCGGGGATGAGCCCCGGAACCACACCGCCGGGGACGCGGCGGATCAAAAGGAGCAGACGCAATGGAAGTGCGTACGACACGATTCGGAGTGGTGCAGATCGCGGAGGACCGCGTGATCCACTTCCCCAAGGGCCTTCTCGGCTTCAGCAGCTACACCCGTTACTGCCTTCTCGAACCCGGCGAGGACGCCTGCTTCTTCTGGCTCCAGTCCGTGGACGAGCCCAGCCTGGCCTTCGTCATCACCGACCCCAGCCTGTTCATCCCCGAGTACTCCGTGCCGATCCGCCCCGAGCAGATGGCCGAGCTCGGCCTTGAGAAGCTGGAGGACGCCCAGGTCTTCGTGATCGTCAACAAGGTGGACGCGACCCTCACCGGCAACCTTCAGGGTCCGCTGGTCATCAACACCCTCACCCGCACCGGCGAGCAGATGGTCCTCGCCGAGAAGCGCTGGACGACCCGCCACCCGCTCGTCAAGGTCGGCGTCGCCCAGCCCGCGCAGGCCCTCTCGGCCTGATTCTCAATGAGGCATCCACCGTCCCATCAGCACCTCGACCAACCACCGGAAAGCCGGCCGGCCGCACCGCGCCGTGCGCGCGAGGAGAGAACGCGGCCATCCCCAGCGGGGCACGGAGGCCTCTCTGGGAACAAGGAGCAAACCCATGCTGGTCCTATCCCGGCAGCGCGACGAGACCATCATGATCGGAGACGAGATCGAGATCACCGTGGTGGACATCCGCGGCGACAAGGTCCGTCTTGGCATCACCGCACCAACACGCATCGCCGTCCATCGCAAGGAGGTCTACGAGGCGATCAAGCTCGAGAACGAGCAGGCCGCCCGCCTGGCGGCCCCGGAGCTCCCCGCCCTCAACGGGGAAATCCTGCCTGGCCCGGCTCGCTCGCGCATCCGCGCACGCGCCAGCGGCCTGACCAGCCAGGCGCCGCGTCCCGGCGACCCGCCCGTTCGCAAAGCACTGTGACTTTTTCCACTCGCGCCGACCGGCGCCCTGATTCCGCGGGCCTCGCCCCGCAGCGTTACTCCCGTACCCACCAGCACTTAGCCTCAATCACGGAGGATTGCCATGGCTAGGATCAACACCAACGTCGCGAGCATGATCGCCCAGGCCCACCTGGGCCGCACCAGCAACGAGATGAACCTGCGCCTCGAGCGCCTCTCGACCGGCCTGCGCATCAACCGCGGCAAGGACGACCCCGCAGGACTCATCATCTCCGAGCGCATCCGCTCCGACATCGAGGGCGTCAGCCAGGGCATCAGCAACGCCCAGCGCGCCAGCAGCGTCATCTCCACCGCCGAGGCCGCCCTCGCGGAGATCAACGACCTGCTCAACTCCATCCGCGGCCTGATCGTCCAGTCCGCCAACACCGGCGCGAACTCCGACGACGAGCGCGCCGCCAACCAGCTCCAGATCGACTCGGCCATCGACTCGATCACCCGCATCAGCAACACCGCCACCTTCGGCGGCCTCAAGCTGCTCGACGGGACACTCGACTACGTCCTCTCCGGCCTGCGCTCCAGCGCCGTCACCACGGCGCGGCTCAACGGCGTCACCTTCGGCACCGCCAGCTCCGTCCAGGTGGACATCGACGTCGTCACCTCCGCGCAGACCGCGGCCCTCTATTACAACGGCGGCACCACGCCCCCCGGCGTGCTGCTCTCCTCCATGACCTTCGAGGTCAAGGGCCCCCGCGGCGTGCAGATCATCAGCGTCGCCTCCGGCTCGCTCACCAACCTCATCAACGCCGTCAACGCCACCACCGCCTTCACGGGGATCACCGCCGCGGCGGTGAACGGCAACGTCAACTCGGGCGTGGTGTTCAGCTCCACCACCTACGGCGCGGACGCCTTTGTCAGCGTCAAGCGGCAGAACCCGCCCGACGTGGCGCTCAACAGCTGGATCACCTACAAGCTCGCCAACAACGCGCCGGTCCCCTCCGGCGCGCCCTTCGACTGGGCGGGCATGATCGGCTCGAGCACCCTCGTCGCCGCGGAGACCGACAACGGCCAGGACGTGCAGGCGCTCGTCAACGGCAACCTCGTCCGGGGACGCGGCCTTGAGCTGCCCGTGAACCTTCCCTCTCTCTCCGGCAACTTCGTCCTCGAGGCCAACTTCGCCACCCGGCCCGGCTCCGCCACCACCAGCTTCCACATCACCGGCGGCGGCGCGCTCTTCCAGCTCGGGCCGGACGTCACCTCGCTCCAGCAGGCGAACATCGGCATTCCCTCCGTCGCCGCGTCGCGCCTCGGCGGCGTCCGCACGATCAACGGCGTGGAGTTCCTCAACTCCCTCAAGCAGGGTGAGAACAACAGCATCGCCGAGTCCGCGCGGCGTCGGGACTTCACCGCCGCGAACGACATCCTGCAGGCCGCGATCGATCAGATCACGCAGCTCCGCGGGCGACTGGGCGCGTTCGAGCGCAACGTGCTCAGCACGAACGTGAACTCGCTGCAGTCGCAGTTCGAGAACCTCACCGCGAGCGTGTCGCAGATCCGCGACGCGGACTTCGCGGTCGAGACCAGCCGCCTGACGCGGGCCCAGATCCTCGCCGCGGCGGGCACCTCGACCCTGCAGCTCGCCAACCAGCAGAGCCAGTCGGTTCTCCAACTTCTCGGCTGATAACACGTCGCGGACGTGAAAGCGGCCCCCTGAACGGCCCCCGGGTCCATCCCGGGGCTTTTTTTGCGCCACCGGGGGCGGGGACTTCAATCGAAATCCTCCCCAATTTTCCGGGAGCCCGCCTAAACCCGCCCTCATCCCCTCCCGATGGGTACTAGGTCCCAGCAGCACGCACGTGCGGACTGCGGGGACACAGGTTCCGGGACGGAACTCGGAACTTGGCGAGCCACGGGCCTGTCGGCGCCGGGCTCGGCGAAGACGCGATCTTCGCCTTGATGAACAGGTCCGCGCCCAGACGCGGCAGCTCGCACCCACGCACGGAGGGTCCTCGGAATGTCCCGCATCAACACCAACGTTCAGTCTCTCATCGCTCAGCGCGTCCTTTCCCAGAACCACCTCAGCCTGGCCAGCTCCCTGGAGCGCCTCAGCACGGGCATCAAGGTGAACCGCGGTAAGGACGACCCGGCGGGCCTCATCGCCAGCCAGAACCTCGAGGCAGGCCAGAAGGGCCTCAACGCTGCGATCAACAACGCGCAGCGCACTGACCAGGTCGCCAACATCGCCGAGGGCGGTCTGCAGGAGGTTTCGAGCCTGCTGACCGAGCTGCAGGGTCTGCTCACCTCCTCCGCGAGCCGTTCGGGCCTCTCCGCCGAGGAGAAGCAGGCGAACCAGCTGCAGATCGACTCGATCCTGCAGACCATCGACCGCGTCTCCAGCGCGACGAACTTCCAGGGCATCAAGCTGCTGAACGGCAACTTCGACTTCAAGACCCAGGGCATCGCCAACGGCGTGACCGACTTCCGCGTCAACGCCGCGAAGTTCTCCGGCGACTCCCTGCAGGTTGACGTTCAGGTCACGGCCTCGGCCCAGCAGGGCGGTCTGTTCCTCTCCGCCGGCGGCACGGCGATCGACCTGGGCACCGGCAGCAGCATGGTGATCGAGATCACCGGCAACAAGGGCAGCCGCGAGCTGAGCTTCGCCTCGGGCACCAGCCTGGCGACGATCGCCGCGAACATCAACAGCTTCACCGACGTGACGGGCGTGACGGCGGTCGTCTCGGGCACGGGCATCAAGCTCGCCAGCTCCGAGTTCGGCTCCGATCAGTTCGTCGGCATCAAGGTCATCAATGACGGCTCGATCGCGGGCAGCAACATCGGCATCTACAACCTCCAGGAGGACAACTGGAAGGCCGCCGACACCTCCTCCTCCACCGCCTTCAACGCCGCCAAGAACGGCGTGCTCGACAAGGGCCAGAACGTCGGCATGATGATCAACGGCATCAAGGCCACGGCCCAGGGCAAGACCGCCCGCATCAACACCGACTTCCTCGACGTCTCCATCTCCCTCGACACCAACACCTCCCAGACGCTCGGCGTGGTCGGCGGCTCCAACGGCGCCTTCACCATCACCGGCGGCGGCGCTGACTTCCAGCTCGCCGGCAACGTGGACGTCGCGGGTCGGGTGTCCCTGGGCATCCAGGACGTCGCCGCCCGCAAGCTGGGCAACAGCACGATCGGCTACCTCGACAGCCTCGCCTCCGGCCGCGCCAACAACGTGGTTGACGGCAACGTCGAGGACGCCCAGAAGATCGTCTCCGAGGCCATCAAGCAGGTCTCGGCTCTCCGCGGCCGCCTCGGCGCCTTCCAGAAGAACACGGTCGGCGCCACCATCCGCAGCCTGAACGTCCAGGCTGAGAACACCGCGGCCGCTCAGTCGGTGATCCGCGACGCGGACTTCGCCGCCGAGACCGCCCAGATGACCCGCAGCCAGATCCTGGTGCAGGCTTCGACCAACGTCCTCGCTATGGCGAACAGCCAGCCCCAGTCGGTCCTCTCGCTCCTCCGCTAAAAAGCGGCTGAGCTAGAACCCGAGTAACCTCCGGCCCCGGCTCCCCGCGAGCCGGGGTTTTTCATTTCCGCCCCGCCTGGCCGATGTACCAAGGCGTGACTCGGACCCCAGCCGTCCTGCCGACGACCCGCCGCGGAGCGCGGAAGCCGCGCCCGGAGCTGCCCCCCCACTTCGCGCGCCCGCTCGACCAGTTCGCGGGGTTCCTGCGGGTTGAGTGCGGCCTGGCGCAGAACACCATCGAAGCCTACCGGCGGGACATCTACGACCTGTTCGCCGATCTTCACTCCTCGGGGGTTGCTTCGCTGCCCGTGGTGACCGCGCGACAGGTCTCCACACACCTTGCGGAGCTCAAGAGCAAGCGGCAGATGGAGGGCAGCTCTGTCATCCGCCATCTCGCGGCGATCAAGGTCTTTTTCCGCTGGGCCGCCTCCACGGGGCTGATCCCCAAAGACCCCACCGAAGTGCTCGACCGGCCCACACGATGGAAGAAGCTGCCCGATGTGCTCTCGCCCAAGCAGGTCGCGGCGTTGCTCGACGCGCCCAAGCCGCCTCCCGAAGCGGACCCCGACGAGCCGCCCCTGTGGCTGCGCGATCGGGCGCTGCTGGAGCTTCTGTACGCCAGCGGCCTGCGCGCCTCCGAGGTCGCGGGCCTGCTCATGAGCGATGTTCACCCGAACCTGGGGGTGGTCCGCGTCACGGGCAAGGGGAGCAAACAGCGCCTTGTTCCGATGGGCAAGCCCGCACAGAACGCCCTGGAACAGTACCTCAAGGAGTGCCGCCCGCTGCTGCACAAGCCCGACGGACGCGACAAGGGCCGCGTGCTGCTTTCACGGTCGGGCCGCCCGCTGGAGCGGGTCGCGGTGTGGCAGATCGTCAAGCGCAACGCGGCGCTTGCGGGCCTGCGCGACGTTCACCCGCACACCCTGCGTCACAGCTTCGCCACCCACCTGCTCATCGGCGGCGCGGACCTGCGCGTCGTGCAGGAGCTCTTGGGCCATGCAGACATCGCCACGACGCAGATCTACACGCACGTGGACCGCTCGCGCCTGAAGCACGTTCACGCGAAGCATCACCCGAGGGCGTGAGGCAAGCAGACATCAACAAGAACGAGGAACAGATGGCTGTTCCTCGTGTTTCTTTGTGTCTCTGTGTCTTTGTGGTTCAACCCGCTCCCAGGACCGCCGCGCAGAAGGCCTCGATCAGCTTCGGGTCTTTCACGCCGTCGCGTTCGACGCCCGCGCCCGCGATCACGCCGTAGGGGCGCACCGCCGCGACCGCCGCGGCGACATTCCCCGGATGGATCGCCCCCGCCAGCAGAACGGGCTTATGGAGGTGCTCAAGGTGCGGGGCCAGCGCCGACCAGTCGCACCCCTCGTCGCCTTCAACGACGATTGCGCAGACTTCATCCACGCCGTCCCAGAGGGCCAGCTCGCGCGCGATGGTCGGCGCGTCGAACCGCACCACCTTCAGCACGTCCGGGCCGCAGCTGCGCACCAGGTGCACGTCCTCCGCGCCGGAGAGCTGCGAGTAGATGGTGGGGCACACTTCCTCGGCGTCCATGAACTCGTCGAGGGTCGGATCGATGAACTCCCCGATCGACGAGACCATCGGCGGCAGCGACCCCATGATCTCGTAGGCCGACTCGGGGTCAATCGACCCCGCCCGCCCCCGCGCGAACAGGAACCCCACGCCGTCCGCTCCTGCCTCAGCCGCGGCGGCGGCCTGTTCTGTGTCCGTGATCCTGCTGACGGTGACCCTGGTTCGGCCCATGGCCCGGCTCCCTTGCGCCCTCGCCGGGCGGCACCGATGGTACGCGCTCCGGCCGCGTGCCCGTTCATCCCCTCTTCACCCCGCGCCTGGGAGCGGGGCAGGTTCTATAGTCGCAGCCCCGGGGCCGCCGGCCCCGCCTTTGTTCCAACTTTGTTCCAACCTGTCGTATCGGAAGGGTCATTCCAGATGGCAACGTTCTCCAAGGGACTCGAGGGCGTCGTAGCGGCCGAAACCAAGATGTCGTTTATCGACGGCGAAAAGGGCGTGCTGGAATACGTCGGCATTCCCATCGGCGAGCTGGCTTCCAACTCCACGTTTGAAGAAACCGTGTTCCTCCTCTGGAACACCCGCCTGCCCAAGAAGGACGAGCTCGAAGCCTTCACCCGGACCATCCGGGAGCGCTACGAGATGCCGGCCTTCATTCAGGACCTGCTCACGCGCATGCCCAAGGACGCGCAGCCCATGCACGTCATGCGCACGTTGGTCTCGGCCATGGGCCTGATCGACCCCAACCCCAACGAGATCGCCATCCCCGCCGTGCGCGACAAGGCGCTCACGCTCCTGGCGGTCACGCCCACCATCCTCGCGGCGTTCCACCGCTACCGCGCCGGCAAGTCCATCGTCGCCCCCGACAAGAGCCTCCCCATCGCCGAGAACTTCCTCTACATGCTCAACGGGGAGAAGCCCACGCCCGCGATGGCCAAGGCCCTGGACGTCTGCCTCATCCTCCACACCGACCACGGCTTCAACAACTCCACCTTCACCGCCCGCGTCCTCATCTCCACCGAGAGCGACATCTACTCCGCCATCACCGCGGCGATCGGCTCCCTCCGCGGCCCGCTCCACGGCGGCGCCAACGAGGGCGTCATGAAGATGCTCAACCAGATCCCCACCGTCGCCGACGTGGAGAAGTTCATTCAGGACAAGCTCGCGCGCAAGGACAAGATCCCCGGCTTCGGGCACCGGGTGTACAAGTCCTACGACCCCCGCGCCAGCCACCTCAAGAAGCTCGCCGAGCAGCTCGCCCGCGACACCGGCAATCTCGACCTCTTCGAGAAGAGCACCGCCATCGAGGCCGTGATGAACCGCGAGAAGGCCGCCAAGGGCATCTATCCCAACGTGGACTTCTACTCGGCCACCACGTACCACTGCATCGGCCTGCCCCTCGACCTCTTCACCCCGATGTTCGTCATCGGCCGCATCGGCGGCTGGTCGGGCCACGTCATCGAGCAGCTCTCCGACAACCGCCTCTTCCGTCCCAAGGCCGACTACATCGGCCCGCACGACGTCCGCTACACGCCCATCGATCAGCGCTGAAGTAGAGCTGCATCGCTTCAAAAACACAGGCGCCCTCACCCGCGGCGGATGACGCCACGAGTGAGGGCGTCTTTCATTGGAAGCCGCGTTTTTACTGACGCCCGGCGAGCTGGGCCTCGCGGCAGTGAGCGCACCAGAGCACCGGATCGCCCAGTGATTCGACTTCGCCGCTCCGCGAGCCGCGCAGACGGCTGAGCAGCCGCCGCTGATACGCCTCCTCGTTGCTCATAAGCTGCGTCAGCTTGCCGGCGTATTCGCGCTGCAGGCGAGAACGGATGGCGTCAATCCGCGTCTGCGGGTAGGGGTGCGTTGAGAAGAACTCCGTGCCGCGGCTGCCGCCCGACGCCGCCTCCAGCACCGCCATCACGCCCAGCATTTCCGCCGGGTCATACCCCGCCTTCGACATATAGCGCATGCCGAGTGCGTCGGACTCCAGCTCCTGCTCGCGGCTGTACCGCAGCAGCACGGTCTGGCTGCCGAGCTGAATCAGCGTGGGGGTCAGCTCACCCCCGCGCCCCTGCAGCAGGGTCTGCGCGAGGTCGCCCCCGATCGCCGCGATCTGCTCGCGCACCAGTTGGTCGTTGATGTGGCGAGCGGTGACGTGCCCGACCTCGTGCCCCAGCACCCCCGCGAACTGCGCCTCGTTCTTGAGCTGTGCCGCGAGGCCGCGTGAGAAGAACACCTTGCCGCCCGGCAGTGCAAAGGCGTTGATCACGTCGCTGTCGAGCATGGTGAACTCCCACGGCAGATTCGGGTTGTCGCCCTCGGTCTGCTGCGCGAGCTTGATCCCCACTTCGCGGGTGTACGCCTGGACCTCCTCGTCCGGGTAGCGCCCGCCGTACTGCTGGATGATCTGGGGCGTGGACTGAACACCCAGCGCGATTTCCTGCTCCGTGCTCAGGGCGTTGAACTGCGACCGCCCCGTCGCCGGGTTGGTCGTACACGCCGCCAGCGCCGACAGAACGATCCCGCAACACACCGACTTCAGCCAGCCTCGCATGCTCAGCCTCCTTGTCAGAGAACAAGGGTACTCCTTCCTACCATCCGTGCATGAGCGCCGAGTCCACCAATCCGTCAACCGCCCCCGGCGCATGGACCGACCCTGAACTCGTCAACCCGCATCAGGCCGCGGACAAGGCCGCCAAAGTCCGCGGCATGTTCTCCGCCATCGCCCCTGCTTACGACCTCAATAACCGCCTGCACTCACTCTGGCAGGATCAGCGCTGGCGGCGCGCCGCCGTCCGCGCGGCGATGGTCCGCCCCGGCGATCACGTGCTCGACGTCGCCTGCGGCACGGGCGACCTGACCATGCTCTTTGCGCGCAGCGACGCCGCGAAAGTCACCGGCGCGGACTTCACTCCCGCCATGCTCGAAATCGCCCGGCAAAAGCTCGCGCGCGTCAACAAGCCCTGGACGAGCAAGATCGAGTACCTCGAAGCGGACGCCACGGCGCTGCCCTTCGCCGACAGCTCGTTTGATGTTGTCTCCATCGCCTTCGGCATCCGCAACGTCAACGACCCCGCCAAGGCGCTCGCGGAGTTTGCTCGGGTGCTCAAGCCCCGCGGCAGGCTGGTGATTCTCGAGTTCGCGCAGCCCACCAACCGCTTCATGCGCTGGTTCAACGGCGTTTATTGCGCCCGCGTCATGCCGCGGACAGCCACCCTCATCAGCGGGGACACGACGGGCGCGTACAAGTATCTCCCCGCCTCGGTGGGCTCATTCTGGACCCTCCCCCAAATGCGGGAAGCCATTGAGAAAGCGGGCTTTACGGACGTATCCATCCGCAGCATGTCGATGGGTATTTGCGCCTGCTGCCGTGCCATACGGCCCTGATTGAGGCCGCGAACGCGCAGATAACGCCGAACTTTTCCGGACCTTCTCCAAGCCTGCGCGAAAATGGGCTCACTTTCTGCCCATCGTTCCCCTTGCGCTCGATAGGGAGAACGCACCCGCGGCAGTCAGCCCTGGGGCCGGGAGAGCCGGAGCCTCCCGGGCGACACTTCAACGACCGGACCGGTGGAACCGTTCCTTTCACGACACTCTTGTCGGAGTCCACCATGAGCCAGGAAATCTTGATCGAGCGCTTCTTTGAGACCCTTGTCGCGGGCGACCGCCAGGCCGCGCGGGCCATCGTCCAGGAGACGATTGACCAGAACGTGCCGGCGGACGTCCTCATCACGGACCTTTTCTGGCCCGTGCACGAGATGATCGAGCGGCTGCACAAGTCCGATCAGTTGTCCACGATCGCGTACCACCTCGCCACGCGCCTGCTCCGCATGCTGACCGACCAGGCCGCAGCGAGGCTCCCCCTGCCGAAGGTCCGTCACCGCACCGTCTTCGCTGCGTGCGGCCCGAGCCAGGGGGAGGAACTCGCGGGCCAGATGGCCGTGGACCTGCTCGAGGCCAACGGCTTTGACGTGACCTTCACCGGCGGCGGCATCCCCGCGGACGAGATCCTCGCCCAGGTCCAGGAACGCCGCCCCGACCTGCTGCTGCTCTTCGCCTCCGCGGCGTCGGACCTGCCCGGCATCCGCGGCATCATCAATGCGATGCGGGAGAACGGCTCCTGCCGCTCGACCCGGATCGTGGTCGGCGGCGGCGTCTTCAACCGCGCCGACGGCCTCGCTCAGGAGATGGGCGCGGACCTGTGGGCCTACAGCCCGTACGACCTCGTCGATCTGCTCGTCAACGACCCCGTCGGTCGGGGCGAGGAACTCCCGGAGGCGGCGCCCATCTCGCACGCCCGGAAGCGCAAGGGTCGGGCAGCGGCCTGATAACACTCGTACCCAACCGCAAAGGCCCCTAACGGGGCCTTTTTTGTTGCTACCGCTACGGATTTGTTGAAACTGGGCATATTTTGGTGTGCAATCTAGGGTGTGCGGGGGCTCCCCCGCCGTTCTTTGTCTGTTTGGAGGTGAATATGCGAGTTCTGGCCCCCGCCGCGATCGTTCTGTGCGCTGCTGCCACGACAGCCTTTGCCGCCCCCCGCGAAACCATTTCGTTCACCAACGTCAACAGCGACGGTGAATACTTGGACGCGACCAACACCGTGCTCAGCCAGTCCGTGGTGGGCGGCTACAGCGTGGGTCGGATGCACTTCTCGGGCACCCTTGTCTCCGTCAGCCCCGTCACCTGGGAGTCGGATTCGATCTTCGAGGTGATTCCGCCCGTGGGCGAGAGCTTCTTCATCCAGCCCTCGTTCTTCGACGACACGTTCAGCAGCACGACCTTCACGGACCTCGAGCTCGTCCTCGACGAGAGCATTCCGGAGGCCGCGGGCATCTGGACGGTCCGCTTCTTCGAGCTGTGGGACGACAGCGGCATTGACGCCATGTGGACCGACTGGCAGCTCACTCTCGACGACGGCCCCGCCGCGGTCGACCGCTACATCGAGTCCGGCGACGCGGGCAGCCTGATGGACACCGCGCAGGAGGCCTCCGGCTCCGGCCCGCTCAGCGTGATCCGCGGGGAGCTGAACGACGACGAGGACATGTTCAAGATCACGATCTGTGATCCGGCGAACTTCTCCGCGATGACGGTGTACGGCAGCAACGTCGACACCCGCCTCTATCTGTTCAACCTCGACGGCACGGGCGTGGTCGGCAACGACGATGCCTTCGACGGCGTGAACTACTACTACCAGTCCTTCATCGTCGCGCCTTTGGGTCTGCCCGCCGGCGACTACTACCTCGCCATCACCATGTACAACCACAGCCCGGTGGACGCCTTCGGCCAGAAGCTGTGGAACGACACGCCTTACGAAGAAATCCGCGTTCCGGACGGCCCCGGCGCCGCCAACCCGATCGCGGGCTGGAGCGGCACCCTCCACGAGTCCGGTTTCTACAGCATCTTCCTGACCGGTGCGTGCTTCGTCGGCCCCACCGGCCCGACCTGCGGCACGGCTGACTTCGACGGCGACGGCGACGTCGGCACCGACGCGGACATCGAGGCCTTCTTCGCCTGCCTCGCCGGCAACTGCTGCGACACCTGCTTCGCGGGCGGCGCTGACTTCGACGGCGACGGCGACACCGGCACCGATGCCGACATCGAGGCGTTCTTCCGCGTCCTCGCCGGCGGCAACTGCTGATCCGCAGCATCAACACACACCCGAAAACCCCCGGTTCTCCAGCCGGGGGTTTTTTTGCGCGCTGCCGAAAGCTCGGAACTCAAAGCTCAAACGGGGCGGGTGGGGAGTGCCGCGGAACGCTCAACGCGCGACCGGCAACGCTCAACGAGAAGGCTGAAACAGCAACACCCGCGGCGTGTTCGTCGCGGGTGCTGGCCTTTTTCAGCTTTGCGGTTTGAGCTTTGAAAGGCCGGGGTGGGATTCGAACCCACGAAGCTTGCGCAACGGATTTGCAATCCGCTCCATTTGTCCACTCTGGCACCCGGCCGGGTGGCGGAGCCTCATCGGCCCGCAGGGGCAACAATAGGGCTCTGATTCACGGTTTGCGACCCCTTCCCCCCTTCCGAAGCCCTCTTCCGCCGGTCAAGCCCGGAGGCGTCCCCGGTCGATCCTCCACGGATGGTCCCCATGACTCGAACCGCGTCCCGAACAGCGCTCGCCGCCCTGATGCTGGCTCTTCCGGCCTTCGCCCAGACGCTCATCGACCCCGAGGAGCCGATTCAGCCCACGCCCGCCACGCCGCCGCAGCGGGCCATTCCCTCCATGCCCGACGTGGACACCCAGGGGCTGACGGACTTCTCGCTTCCGGTTCGTCGCTTCTATCCCGAGGGCACCTTCCTGCCCAGCCGCCCGGGCCGTCTGATCAAGGCCCGCACGGGCGATGTGATCTTCCTGCCCGACGCCGCGGAAGGGCGGTCGGAGCCGCCGCTCGTCCTGCTCGCGGGTCAGCGCCGGGCGCAGATCGAAAGTGCCATGGCCGCGCCGGGCTTTGGGGGGCGAGCCGCCGTGGGAGGACAGGTGTTCGTCTATCGCTCGAACCACTACCTGCTGCCCACGCTCTTTTCGCCCATCACGCAGCCCGCGGAGCCTGATCCCGCCGCGACGCCCGGACCGGCTCCGGCCGCGGAGGCCGCGGATCCTCGCGTGGAGGACCTGATCAAGGACCTTGAATCCAGGCGCGGCGGGCCGCGGGCGCTCGCCCCTCAACCCGCGTCCGCGCAGCCCGAGGCCGACCCGCGCCCGCTCCTGCCCGAAGGGACGGTGCTGGTCTTCCGGCGCGCCCGGATCGTGCGGCTGCCGGAGGACGCGGGCCGCATCGCCGTGGCCTTTGACAACGACCCCGACAGCCCCGCTCCGCCCCCCATGCTCGTCGAGCCCTGCGCCCAGCTTCAGCGTCTGGAGGGTCTGGCCGCCTCCCGCGGCGAGTCCGTCCCGGTCAAGGTCAGCGGGCGGGTGCTCACCTACAAGGGGCGCAACCACCTCCTGCCCACCTTCGTGCAGCCCATCGCCACCGCCGAAGTCGTGCCGATGCAGTAAACCGAGCGCAACAAAAACCCCCGAGCCGCGGGGCTCGGGGGTTTGCTTTTCGGCGGTTGGCAGGCGTGTTAGACGCCCATCTCCTGGAGGGCCTGAGGCTCGGTGGGAGCGGTCTGCACCCGCTCGCCGGGCATCGGGCTGAAGCGCGAGCCGTAGAGCGGCAGCTTGCGGTTGGAGGTTTCCTTGAAGAGCGGAGCGGCCAGCAGCGTCAGCACCGCCACCGCGACGTTGGCCAGCAGCATGGGGATCGTGCCCGTGTAGCCGAGGTACACCAGCACGCTCACCACCATCACCAGCACCAGCGCCACGGGGATGACCATCTGCCAGGCCATCATCATGATCTGGTCGTAGCGCAGACGCGGAATCGTCCACCGCACCACCATCATGAAGGCGATCAGCAGCAGCGCCTTGCCGAAGAAGACCAGGAACTTCAGCACCGCCAGGCCCAGGCCGCCCACCGCGAAGGGGCTGGTCACGGGGTCCTCAACCCACGGCAGGAGCTGATAGCCGCCCAGGAAGAGCAGCGCGAAGAAAGCGGAGCTGGTCACCATGTGGGAGTACTCGGCCAGGAAGAACAGCGCGAAGCGCATCGCGCTGTACTCTGTGTGGTACCCGCCCACCAGCTCCTGCTCCGCCTCGGCGTTGTCGAAGGGAGCGCGGTTCGCCTCGGCCATGATGGCGATGAAGAAGAGCAGCGCCGCCATCGGCTGGCTGAAGATCATCCAGCCGTGCTCCGCCTGGTAGCGGATGATCGCCTCGGGCTGCACCGAACCCACCAGCAGCAGGGTCGCCAGCAGCGCCAACCCCAGCGGGATTTCATACGAGATCATCTGGGCCGTCGCCCGCAGGCCGCCCAGGAACGAGTACTTGTTGTTGCTCGCGTACCCGCCCAGCGTCACGCCGTAGACGCCCAGCGAGGCCACCGCCAGCAGGTACACGATCCCGATGTTGATGTTCGCGCCGGTGACGCGCACCGGCCCACCCTCGACCACCCAGTTCAGCACAGGGATCGTGAAGGTCGGGCAGTTCCACGTCCCCCCCCAGGGGATGACGATGAACCCGATCAGCGCCGGGACGATGATGATGCCGGGCGCGAGCGTGAACAGCACCTTGTCCACGCGGTTGGGGGTGTAGTCCTCTTTCAGGATGAACTTCAGGCCGTCGGCCAGCGACTGGCCCAGGCCCAGCGCCCCCTTCAGGCCCTTGAGCGCCGGCAGGCCGAAGTCGAACCCGGTCCGGTTCGGGCCAACGCGGTCCTGGATGTACGCGGAGAGCTTGCGCTCCACGTAGATCAGGTACGCGCACGTGATCAGGATCACGTGCACCACCAGCAGGTTCGTCACCACTGACACGATGAGCTGAGCCGTCAGCCAGCTTGGGGCTTGCATAGGGCGGAACTGTATCGGCTCGCCCTTGCCCTGTCACCCGCCCAAGACCGGCCCCGCGGCCCGATCAGCCGCCCTCGCCCGGCGAGACCATCCGCCCGCGGACCCGGCGCGCCAGCTTCCGCAGCGCCATCTTCGCAAGCAGGCTGCCCCCCAGCTCGTCCGCGATCTGGACCTTCTGTTCCACGGTGGGCTGGGCACGGGCCATTTCCCCGCCTCCCCGCCGCACGAGGCCCGCGATCAGCGCCAGCCGCTCCGCGAACCCCTCCCCGAACCGCATCAGCAACGCCTGCAGCTCTTCGGGCTTGGCCTCTTCCGCCCCGTCCCGCGTTTTGAGGAATCCGCGGGCAAGCAGCGTGCCGTGGCCCCACTGCTGCACCGCACGCCACAGGTACCCCGTGTGACCCAGCCGCCCCAGGCTGGGGTCCAGCAGGTCCGACAGCGGCACGCCCTCCTCCGTTCGCACCAGCACCCGAGCCAGGCGCCCCCCCCGCTCAAAGGGATAGAGCTCCGGCGCTACGTCCACCGTCAGCGGGTCCAAGACTCCGGCCGCGTCGGTCGTCCACGTACCCGCGAAGGCCATGTCGCTCCGTCGGGCCAGCGCCCCCGCGCAGAGCTCCAGCCACTGCGGCGCGGGTTCATCGTCCCATCGCAGCACGGCGAGCGCATCGGTCGTGAGCGCGTCGGTCGCCTCCACGGGGCCGCCTTCGCCGTCCCGCGCGTGCCACGCACGCCCCAGCCACCACAGCGACTCTTCCTCGTCTCCGTCCGAACCCGCGGGCGCGAGCAGGATGACGCGCTCGGGTTTGGTCGTTTGCGCGCGCAACGCCGCGACGGCGGGCCAGGCCGCGGGGTCGCCCTCCCCGCCGATGACCACCGCCAGCGGGCGCACGGGGCGGGCTTCGCCGCGGATGGGACGCAGCGCCCTGGGGTGCTCGTAAAACCCGCCGACGGGCTGCTCCGCCACGGCGTAGGGCCGCCGCAGGCGCTCGCGCAGCCCCTCATCGTCCACCATCCGCTCCATCGCCCGCAGCAGCCCGAGGGTCGTGCCGTCGTACACAAGCGCGTTGCGCTCGTGGGTGAAGAAGTCGCTGAAGGCGGGCAGATCGTTCACCACCACCGGGACGCCCGCGTCGTACACCTCATGCAGGGCGTAGCAGAAGGACTCCACGCGGTTGGGGAAGACCGCGAAGAGGGCGTGCTCCAACCGCTGCGCCACCTGCGCGTGCGTGAGCTGGCCGTGGAAGATGAAGCGGTCGCGCAGGCGAGCAGGGATCAGCGTGCGCAGGTAAGCGGTGTAGCTGTTCGCGACGGGGCTCTCGTCGCTGTCGTAGCCGATGAGGTCCACCGTGAAGTTCAGCCCCGGCCGGCGCTTCATCAGCATCACGCAGGCGTGCACGAGCTGATCCACGCCCTTGAGGTGGAACATCCGTCCGATGAAGGCGATGCTGAAAGGCCCGGAGGCGTCAGGCCTGCGCGTGACGCGCGGGAAGGGCTGCTTGGGCGGGCTGGAAGCCACCACCCGCTCTTCCTCCAGCCGGTAGAGGTCCTTGTAATACCGCTCGTAGTACGTGTGGCTGGGCGTCAGCACCGCCTCGCTCAGGCGCAGCGCGCCGCGCTCGAAGGCGTGCAGCAGCAGGCGGTCTACATCCCGCACCGCGCCGTGCCCGTGCCGATCCAGCACTTCCAGCGAGCCGTGCAGACGCGAGCCCAGCACCGGCCCATCCGAAGCGCCGTCAACGCCGTAGAGCCGGTCCACGAAGGCGTAGTACCCCGCGCCGCAGTACTCGAAGAACTCCACGTAATCGACGCGCTCGCGTTCCAGCACCGCCCGCAGGGCCCGCGCGAACTGGTAGCTCTTCCACTGGAAGACGCTCGCGAAGTCCTTCGCCTTCACGCCGGGGCACAGGTCCTCCACGCGATAGGCGCGGATCCGCTCCGGGTGCGGGAAGGTCATCACGTCCCGCTCCATCAGCTGCCGGAACGCTGGCTCGGGCATGTCCAGCAGGAAGACGATGGTGTGCCCCGCCCGCAGCAGCGCTTCCGCGGCGTGGTGAATCAGCACCCCCGCCCCGCCCATGTTGGTGGGGTGCAGCTCGTAGGACACAAAGCACGTCACCGGCACGCTGTCATCCTTCGAGGAACTCGCGCACAAGCGCCCTGGCCCGCTCATTGTAGATCGGAGCGTACCGCGCCCATGCGTCGATGATCTCCCGACGCTCCTCGATCGCCCGCACCGCGTAGCGCGCGATCACATCGGGCCGGTCCGGGTAGGGCACCACCAGCCGCTCGCGCAGATAATCGTGGTCCTCGAAGAGGTGGCTGCTGGGGCCGATGAGACAGGGCACGCCAAGCTGCATGCTCTCCAGCGGCAGCATCGGGCTGCATTCCGCGCTGGTCACGTACATGCTCAGGTGCGTGGCGCGGATCCGCCGCTCCAGCTCGTCCTTGCGCACCGCGTGCTCGCTGGAGAAGCCGCGCTGCACGCCCAGGAACTCCGCCAGCTCGGCCCCCGGCCCGCCGAGCCCCGCCGAGTGCAGCACCGCGCCGGGGATCAGCGTCAGCGACGCGATCATCGGGTGCGCGCTCTTGAAGATCGTTCCGGAGAACCAGATGCCCACGTGCCGCCCTTCTCCCTCCACCTCGGGGATCGGCAACGGCTCGCCGGGCACGTAGTTGATGAGGTAGCGCGACCGCACGCCCGCGGCGCGGAGCACCTCCTCCGCCCCCTTCTTCATCGTGACGAACTCGCGCACCTTCCCCTCTCGCACCGCGGAGCACCACATGGTGAAGAGGGACCAGATGTAGGGGTCCTGAAGCTGGGTGAAGTTGCCGTGGAACACAAGGTCGAAGCGCACGCCTGGATCGCGCCGGCGGATCGCCTCCATCACCCGGTAGTGGGCCTCGTCGCCGCCGGAGAAGATGACGTGGCGTGCGCCTGACTCGAGCAGCACCTCGGCGTGCCGCTCCACCTCTTCGTCGGTCACGTCGGCGGGCCACTCGTCGGGCGAGTTGGGAATCGGGTAGCACGCATCGAAGAGCATCCGCGTCGAGTGGCTCACGCCCAGCCATCGCGGCGTGTGCACCGCCACGGCCTTGTGACCGCGCTCGCGCGTGAGGCGCACAAACTCCTTCTGGAAGGCCGTCGCGTCCGGCACGCGCCGGGAAACGGGCGGCGCGTGCATCGGGAACCGGCCCGGCGTCACCGCGAGCACGCCCGTGCCCGCGGCGAGCTCCAGCGTCTCGTCGCGCCCCTCGTAGCTCACGCGCACCCGCGCGCGGCCCGACGCGGGACGCCGCAGCACGATCACCGGATCCCCCGCCACCTGCACGCGCAGCGACTCGCCGGCGTTGAGGTGCAGCACCTTGCCGTAGGCCCCGAGGGGGCAGTCGCAGACGCGCTCGCCGCCCTCCACCATCAGCCAGGGGATCGCGGGCTCGTGCGATCGGGAGTGAATCGACTGCACCACGACCGGCCCGCCCTCGACCTCTTCCACGCGGAGGGAAAGCCGGTTCTTCGAGCCGTGCTTGATCCAGCTCGCGAGCGTCAGCAGCCCCGTCCGCCGCGCGAGCAGCCCAAGCCTGAACTCTGATGAGCGGCTGACCGCCTCCAGGCCGAACTTTGACTCTTCCAGTCGGTCCAAGGCCTCTCCCTTAGATGTGCTCGTGCACGCCGTGCCCTGCCGGGCTCAGCACGCTCCCGCCGTGTCCAGCGCCGCCGCGGCCTTGGGCGTCCGCTCCCGCGGCGCCGCCTCGATCTCCGCCCCGACCGTGGGGCCGGGGCGCATCGGCGTGCGCCCAGGATACACGACCACGTCCACCGGGTGGGGCGAGCGAAGGTCGATGACCTCCGTCCGGCCGTTGAAGGTCACCTCCACGCGCGTGCTGCCCACGTGACCCATGAACCGGATCGCGGGGTCGTCCGTCGTGCGCACGATCAGCTCGCCGCCGGAGCCGTTGTGCAACCAGCAGAGCCCGTGCGCGCTCGCCGGCGACGGACGGGGTGAAAAGGCCTTCATCTGCACCGCCTCCCAGGGCAGCGCCGGCTCGTCCGCACGTGAATGCACCGACAGCACCCACGCCTCCGCGGCAGATCCCCCTTCCAAAGGGAGCGGGCGCACCCGCAGCAGGTTGCGGCTGCCGTGCTTCCACCCCACCAGAGTGCGGACGACGGGGTTCTCCTTGATCCGCTTCGCCAGCCGGTACGAGGCCGAGTTCTTGATGTAGTCCAGCTCAAAGACCTTCTCGGCGACGCGCTGCGTGACCTGGTTGAACGCCCCGTCGCTCACGCCCAACGGCGTGTCGCCGTACACCGCGCCCTGCGAGAAGAGCGAGGCACGCAGGTTGCGCGGGTCGTTGCGCGAGAGGACGAAGCTCCCGTAGTCGCGCCCGATGTAATCCTTCAGCAGCGCCTGCCGCACCAGGCCGAAGGGCACGAACTCTTCCGGCTCCCAGCTCGACAGGTGCCGCTCGTATTCGTTGCCGTAGGCGTCCCCCTGGGGGTGCTCCTCGCCCAGCGGGATGTTCACGATCACGTAGTCCGAGCGATCGAGGCTCAGCGCCAGCAGCTCCTGCGCGCGCCCCTTGGTGAAGTGCTCGAGCACGTCGCCGTAGATCGTCACGCTCCACGGCCCCTCGAGCGTGGGAATCACTTCGGAAGCGTCGCCGATGTGAATCTTGTTGTAGAAGTGGCGGTGGTAGTCCGTGATGCTCCTCGGGAAGGCTTCGATCCCTTCCAGGTGCACCTGCCACTGGTCCTTGAACACACGCGAGAACCACACGTCGCAGAACTCGCGGACGATCATCCCCCACCGTCCGAACCCGACGCCGACGTCCAGCACGCGGCGCGGCTCGATCTTCATCAGCGCGTCGATGCAGAAGGGAATCTGCTGCCAGTTGCTCGTGCCCAAGTCAACCTCCAAACGACGCGCCCAGCAGGTGCGTCACTCGTGCAATGAACTCTTGCTTCTCTTCGATCATGCGGCGCAGCGCGTCGCGGTCCCCGGCCCAGCCGGACTCCACGCGCGCCAGGTGCTCGTGCAGCGCCTGAACCTGCCGCACCGCTTCGTCCCTCGCCGCGGCCATCTCGGCGAAGTGCCGCCGCAGGGACTCGTTCTCCGCCGCCGCGAGCTTGACGGCGCTTTCCAGCCCCGCCGCGTGCGTCTTCGCGGCCAGGGCCCGATCCTCCGCGGCGGAGGCACGCGCCGACTGCTCGGCCACGGCGCGTTCCAGCTCCGCGATCCGCTCGTTCGCCGCGGCGAGAGCTTCCGCCTGCCGCGCGTTGGCCGCGATTTGCGCCCTCAGCTCGGCGTCCGCGGCTGCGAAGCCCTCGTCGATATCCCGCTCCAGCCGCCGGTACATCTCCAGCACCTGTCGCGGCCACACCCACGACGGAGCCGCCCCCACCACCACGCGGTAGGGCGTGTGGCACAGGTACCCGCCGGGCAGGACCTCGCACTCCCGCCCCAGCTTCGCGTAGGTCGCCGGAAGATCATGCTTCCAGCAGCCGCTGTGCTCGTCGCTCACCACCGGGTAGTCGGGGCTCGTCTCCAGGTGCAGCACATGCCCGCGGCAGACGCGCCCCAGCTCGCTCAGCACCCCTTCCAGGTGCTCGGGGCGCACGTGCACCAGCACCTCCGCCGTGTACACGATGTCGAACGCGCCGTCCTCGTACGGCAGCCTCCCGGTGGGCATGCCCACGCGCACTCGCTCTTCGAACCACTCCCGGCTCGCCCAGCGCAGCACGCCCTCGGCCATCGCACGGCTCTGGTCGTAGCCGTGGATCTCAACGTTCGGCAGACGGGACAGATTGTGCAGGTGCCGCCCCACGCCGCAGCCGAACTCCAGCACCTTCAACGGCGCTGCGGAGGTGGAGCCGTGCTGCTCGATGTAGGTCGTCAGCATCAGCTCCTGGATGTGGTACAGCACCATCCGCTTCTTGCGGCTGTCGTATTGCTCCGTCCATTCCCCGCCGTGGGCGCGCCAGTACTCGTAGTTGGCGTCCACGGCGCCGTCGGCAGGGTTGGCGGCGGGTTCTGGTATCCGCGTCTCAGGCATCGCTGGAGCTTCCTGGCGTGCTCCACTGTACCGTCACCGGCTGGTGGAACTTGTAGTGCACCGGCCGGTTCGGGTCCGGGACCACCACGAAACCCGCGCACCCGTCCACCTGGTCGAACAGCACAACGTCCGAATAATCTCGGCGGGACACCCGCGTCACCGCCAGGCACACACCGTAGTTCCCCGCCCGCAGCCGGTTCTCGAACGAAAACGAGACGCTCGCACGCTCGCCGGGCTTGAGCGTCGGGCCCGCGATGCGCTCATCGAACGTCGCCGTGCCCATCATGTCGATCCCGGTCATGTCCCGCACGAGGAAGCTCACCGAAAGGTCCTTCGCGTCGATGTGGCTCACGATCGTCGCGCGGATCGTGATCTCCTCGCCCAGCGCGAAGGCGCGGCAGGGCTCCCCGGCGCGGTTGAACACCTCCACCGAGTCGATCTGCACGTGCCCGGTCCCGTAGCGGAGCTGCCCCGGAACCTGCGTCGTTTTCTCGATCGGGGCTCCCAGATCCCCGCCCTTGAGCGCCTCTTCGTTCGTGCTCTCGCGGATGTGGCTGAGGTAGAGGTCGGTCGCACGCTCCGCGGGGCCGTAGTAGGCGGTCTGCCCGTTCATCAGGAACAGCCCCTTCTGACAGATGCTCCGCACCGCGTCGGGCGAATGGCTCACGAAGAGCATCGTGAGCCCCGCATCGCGGAGCTGCCGCAGACGCGCGACGCACTTCTGCTGGAACCCGATGTCCCCCACCGCCAGGATCTCGTCCACGATCAGCAGGTCCGGGTCCACCGAGAACGACACCGCGAACGCCAGACGCGCCGCCATGCCGCTGCTGTACGTCTTGATGGGCTGGTCGATGAACTCCCCGATGTCCGCGAACGCGGCGATCTGATCGAAGCGCTCCTCCATTTCGCGACGGGTGATCCCAAGAATCGCTCCGCCGAGGAACACGTTCTCACGCCCCGTGAACTCGGGGTTGAAGCCGCTGCCCAGCTCGAGCATCGCCGCGACGCGCCCGCGGACCGCGACCTCACCCGTCGTGGGGGCCATCGTTCCCGCGATGATCTGCAACAGCGTGCTCTTGCCGGCGCCGTTGCGGCCGAGGATGCCCACCGCCTCGCCGCGCTCGACCTCGAAGGACACGCCGCGGAGGGCCCAGAAGTCCCTGTAAAACTTCTTCTTCCGCCAGCGGAGGAGGGCCTGCTTGAGGCGGTCCTGCGGCTTGTCGTAGACGTGGTAGAGCTTGCCCACGTCCCGCACGCTGATGACCGGCTCGCGGTGCGTGGCCATGCCGGTCCGCAGGTCCTGACCTGTGACCTCCGCCCGCACGGGGGTCGGTGCGGGCGCTGCTTCTACCAGCGCGTTAGAGGACATCCGCGAACCCCCGCTTGCTCTTCATGAACCACGTGTACCCGAGCTGCATCACAACGAGCCCGATCACCAGCACCCCGCCCAGGGCGCTCCAGTCCGGCATCTCACCGTACAGCGTCACCTGTCGCGCGGATTCGATCACCACCCCGACGGGGTTGATGCCCACGATCCACGCCCACTCCTGCAGGTCTTCGGCCCGGTAGAAGATCGGCGTCATGAAGAACAGGATCTGCCCCACCACGATCGCCACCAGGTTGCCGATGTCGCGCACGAACACCGCCAGCGACGAGAAGAACCACGCGAGCCCCAAGGCCAGGGCCAGCATCGGCGTCAGCACCACCGGCAGCAGCAGCGCCGTCCAGTACAGCTTGGGGTAGAACACCGCCGCGCCGGCCAGCGAGAGCCCGATTCCGAAGAGGCTGAACATCAGCGCCGCGCCCAGCGACGACACCGGCAGCACCTCCAGCGGGAACACAACTCGCTTCACGTAGTTGGGATTGTCCAGCACCAGCCCCGTGGAGCGCACCACCGACTCGCTGAAGATGTTGAAGATCGTCAGGCTGAGGAAGAGCGCCACGGCGTACTGCATCCTCGTCTCGGGGGATTCCCCGCCCACGCCGTCCGGCACCATCCGCGTCGCCCGCGCCGTGAAGACGAAGTTGAAGATGAACGAGTAGACCGCCAGCAGCACCAGCGGGAAGAGCAGGGCCCACACCATGCCCAGGTACGTCCCGCGGTGACGGGCCAGGAAGTACCTCTGGCTGAACTGGACGATCAGGTCACGCCGCGACCACAGGTTCGCGGCCAATCCCACCGGGTTGAGCAGCGACGCGATCGACGCCGGCCGGGCTGTCCGCAGCACCATCTCCGCCATCGTCGCATGCTCCGAGCCGCCTCTCCGCGGCAAACGTGCCGCCCCGAAGCGGCCTCGGCGCCCCTCCGTGAGCCTCCCGGCCCGGAACAACCCCGGGCGCACCAAATCTGGTGTAAAGCTTAGCGCAACGGCCTCGAAACCGCCACCGAGCCCGCCTCTCGCGCCGCCCCCTCATCCTCCTCCGGCACGGGCTGATACCGCATCTCCACCCGCGGCTCCGTCGCGCTCCCACTCACCTCCACGGTCGTGATCGATACCGTCCGAGCCCTCTCGCGGCTCATCAGCACGCTCACTTCCGGCGCCTCCGCCCACCGATGCACGTGGAAGGTGTCCTGCGCGTCGGGCGTGAAGGCTCCCTCCTCCACCCTCTCCTCAAACAACCGAAGCCGCCCGGCCACCCGAGAGTCCCCGAGACCCGAACTCACGAAGCACAAGGGCAGCGAGTCATGCGCCGTGCTGGACAATCGTGCGCGGTCCCAGCGGCACTCCCACACACCGCCCCCTCGTTCCGCCACCACCAGCCGGAAAGGCGCGTATCGATCCAGGTCCAGCCCTTCCAAGGCGCGTACCACGCCCACGGCGCTGCCCGCCTCCACCACATCGGGGATGATCAGCCCACGCGAGACCAGCCCGCCGTTCAAGAGGGGCGGGGGCTCCAGGTTGAGATTGAGCAGGCACAGCACCAGCCCGCGGGATGTCGCGGCGATCCACGTCCCCCCACCTACGGGGTCCGTCGGCCACACCGCACGGACTCCGCTTTCCAGCCGACGCCAGCTTGGAGCCTCCGCCGCGGGGCGGTGGCGCAGCTCGTCGCGGTTCATCACCACCCGCAGCCCGGGAAGGGCCCCTGCGGACTCAACGGAAATCAGAGTGAGGGTGCACATGCGGGCAAGGAAGACCTTAGGAGCTTCTCCCCCGTTCCGCGTTCAGCGTCGAAGGCGCCTTGCCGAAGCACTCGTCCACTTCAACCCCGAACTCCGCCGCGATGGCACGCATCATCGCCTGGTGATGGACGGCGTGGTGCGTCGCGAAGGCCAGCTCGCGACCGAGCGTCGAGCACAGCTCCAGTTCGTTCCCTTCGGCGTCGATCATCACGCGCACGCGGACCGACCGCCCGAGCCCTTCGCTCGCCGCCGCGGAGAGCCGCACACGCAGGCTGTCGATCGCGTCCGCCGTCGCGGCGCGGTCTGTCTCAACCGGCGTCTCGCGCCGCCGATGGTCGTAATCGATTACGCCCTCTCCATCCATGACGCTCAACGCCGCGGCGAAGTGGTCGAGCGTGTGACGCACGTGCTTGCCCAGCGTCCCGCCGCGGTGCGAACGCGAGGGCGCGATGTACGCTTCATCCGGCACCGCGCGCACCAGCGACTCGCACTGATCCAGCACCGCCCCCGCCGCGGTCACAAGTTGTTCGCACACGCCCCACCCGCCGCTGTCTTCCATGCTCTTGCGCCTCCGGCCCATCATTAGGAATCGCACTGCCCCAGGTTCACCAGAAGAGCGCGAAGCAGCATCAAGCATGAGGACTGCCTGAATAAAGGCCACGAGCGTACATCGGTGCGTGATCACCTGAGCCCAGCCGCGGCACGCACCTGTTCGATCAGCTCTCTGCCGTTGGCGCAGCGGGGGCACTTGTGCTGCCCACCGAGCTTGCCGCGGCTTTCCAGCCAGCGGTGGAAAGTTCCCGGAGGCAAAGGGGTTATGGTCGGCTCGGCCATGCCCACCCCATCCGTGCGCTTGGTGGTGTAATCCACGTTCTGGCGCTTGAGCGATTCATCGAACGCCACGGCGAACGCCCCCACCGCCTCGGCGGGCAGCCCTTCGACGGCCAGTTCCAGCCCCGCCCTCCGCTCACCCTCGGGGTAGACCGGCGCGGCGGTGAACTCGCCCACCACCACGCCCGCCGCGCGAGCGGCCTCGGCGACCGCGTTCTCGATGTGCTCGACGATCAGGTTCTCGCCGAAGGCGTTGATGAAGTGCCTGTGCCGCCCCACGATCCGCAGGCGGCAAGGACCGTCGCCCCCACCACCCCCGAGACTGGCGAGCTTGTCGGGCACCGTGTCGAACTCCACCACGTCGCCCAGCACGTACCGCCACAGACCCGCGCAGGTGCTCAGCACCACCACGTAGCGCTGCCCTTTCTCCACTTCCTCGCACGTGAAGGCGGGCGGGTCCGGGTCGTTGATCGACTCCAGCGGCACGAACTCGAAGAAGTTGAAGTGGTCCACGTTGAGGCGCAGGCCGGGGTCGCCCCGCCGATCCTGAATCGCCACGAACCCTTCGCTGGCCGGGTACAGCTCCAGCCTATAGGGGATGTCCTCCCCGTCCGGCGCGCCGGAGTACATCTGCCGCATGCGCGGATCGAAGGGGGCGTACTTCACGCCGCCGTGCACGAAGACGAGGAAGTTGGGCCACACGTCGCGGATGGTGGAGACGGGGCGTCCCCGCTCGCGGGCCATCTGCATCACCCGCTCCATCAGCACCAGCGCCCACGAGCACATGCCGCTGACCATGCGCACGTCTTCGTTCAGGCAGCGCTCGGCCATCGCCTCGATCTTGCTGGGCCAGTGGCTCATCAGCGCGATCTTCGGCCCCGGCAGGTAAATCTCGCTCAAGGGCCAGCGGATCAGCGGCGTCACGATCCCGGAGAGGTCGCCCGTGCGCACGCCGTGCTCATTCGTGGAAAGGTCCGTCGAGCCGCCCAGGAAGAGGCTCTTGCCCGCGAGCATCCGCGTGAGAGAGACACCGAAGCGCCGCAGGTGCGCGAAGATGTCCAGCGAGGCAAGGAAGTTGCTCCGCAGCATGTCCTCGCTCACCGGGATGAACTTGTCCCCGGCCGTGGTGCCGCTGGTTTGCGCAAAGTCGCGCACCAGGCCCGGCCAGAGCACGTCCGGCTCGCCCCCTTCGCGCATGCGCGCAATCTGCTCGCGGAAGGCGTACCAGTCGCTTACAGGCACCGCCTGGCGGTACGACCGCACGATTTCGGTGTTGTCGAGCGAAGCAAGCTTCGCGAAGCCGTGGGCACGCCCGAATGCCGTGCCCTGCGCCTTGCGCAGCAGGTTGCGGAGCTGCGCCCGCTGAATGCCCGCGCTGTTGCGCTGCCAGTGGCGCGTGTCCGACAGCCTGCGCGCCCGGCCCATCAGCATCGCCGACAGCCCGGCCCCGACCACCCACGTCCAGCTCATGGTTTACCCACGCCTGTCCAGCCCCGCGATGAACTCGCGCAGGGCGCGGCTGAACTCCCGCGGGCATTCGAGCATCGGCGCGTGCCCGCACCGGTCGAACCACGCCACCCGCGAGTCGCGGATCTTCGCCGCGAACTCATGGCACGCCTCGGGCGGCGTCACGACGTCCTGCCTCCCCCAGATGATGAGCGTCGGGGCCTGGATCTTCCCGATCTGATCCCCCAGGTGATTCCGGCGTGCCGACCGCGAAAGCTTCACCATCGCCCGCGCGTGGCCGCGCATCGAAAGCTCCCGGTGCGCCCGGTCCACGTCCGCCGGGTCCATCTTGCTCCGGTCGTAGAAGAGCTCGCCGATCTTCTCCTCCAGCCACTCGCGGCTGGGGCGGATCTGCACTTCCTTCACCATCGAGCGCTCGATCAGGCCGCTGGCGCCCGCCAGCACCAGCCCGCACACCAGGTCCGGACGCTCAATGGCGATCTTCAGCGCCACGTGCCCGCCGAAGGAGTTGCCCACCAGAACCGCGGGCTCGCGGACATGCTCTTCCAGGAACCGCACCGTCAGCGCGGTCGCCCCGTAGATCGAGCAGTCGTCCCCCGTCAGCTCCAGCAACGGAAGCTCGAGCATGATGCAGCGAGCGTCGCTGTTGACATCCCGCACCACTTCTTCCCAGTGGTCGTTCAGCCCCACCAGCCCGTGCAGGAACACCAACGGGCGGCCCGAGCCCGTGTCCACTACGTCCGCGGGCACGGGGACACCCGCCAGCCCTGTGAGCGTCACGGGGCTGGGGATCCGGGTCTGTCGCTGGGTCGCGGCGGTCGTCATCTTGCGCTCGTGGACTCCGGGTCCATAGTACCAATCCGCGCGGGATATGCGCGGCCGAATGCCCCCCTTCCGCCGGGGTCACTATTGGCCCGCGACCACCACCCCGTCCATGAGTCGGATCACCCGATCCGCCCGGCGGGCCGTCTCCTCGTCGTGCGTCACCACCACCATTGTCTGGTTCCGGCGGCGACGCACCTCCATCAGCATGTCCAGAATCTTTCCGCCGGTGACGTGATCCAGGTTGCCGGTGGGCTCGTCGGCCAGCAGCAGCGTGGGCTGATTGATCAGCGCCCGCGCGATCGCCACCCGCTGCCGCTCACCGCCCGACAGCTCCGCCGGCCTGTGCCGCAGACGATGCCCCAGCCCCACCGTGTTCAGCAGTTCCTCCGCCTCCGCCCGCGCCGACTTGGCCCGGGCCATGTACCGCAGACGCCCGTACCGGACCATCGGCCCCAGCAGCACGTTCTCAAGCACCGTCAGCTCGGGGAGCAGGTGGTAGAACTGGAACACGAAGCCCACTTCCTCAGCGCGGTAGCGGTCCAGCTCCCACGCGGACATCGCCCCCAGCGCCCGGCCCTGGTACTCGATCGCCGACTCCGAGCCTTTGTCCGGCCGGTCGAGCCCGCCCAGCAGGTGCAGGAGCGTGCTCTTGCCGCTCCCCGAAGCCCCCAGCACCGCGACGAACTCCCCCCGATCCACGCGCAGCGACACGCCGCGGAGCACCGGGACATCCACGCGCCCGAGGTAATAGGTCTTGCGCAGGTTGTCCACGCGCAGCAGAGGCGCATTCGCCGCGTCCGGCTGATCCGCCCCCAACGCCCGCGCTGCCGTGCCCGTGCTCAACACGCCCTCCCTCTTACTCAAACCGCAGCGCCTTCACCGGGTGCAGGAACGCCGCCCGACCCGCGGGGATCGCCGCCCCCACCGCGCAGGACAGGATGAACCCGACGACCACGATCGCCGCGTGCGTCGGGTTCACCTTGTTGGGAATCTGAATGAAGTAGTAGATGCGCGGGTCCCAGATCTGAATGTTCATCGCCCGGCCCATCCATTCATGAATGGGGTTGATGTTGTGGACCATCGCCCACGCCACCGCCGCGCCGGTAAGCGTGCCAACGACGCCGATCGCCAGGCCGTAGCGCACCCACACCCACGCCACGCCCAGACGCGACGCCCCCATCGCCCGCAGGATGCCGATGTCCTTGGTCTTTTCCGCCACCATCGACCAGAAGATCGCCAGCACCAGGAACACCGCCACCACCGACATGAAGCAGAACAGGACCAGCACCAGCGCCGTCTCCTTCTCGACCGCCGTGATGAAGGTGCCGTTCATCTCGCGCCATGTCAGGATCGTCGGCGAAAGGGGAACTTCGCCCCGATGCGCCGCGGCGAACTCGTCGTAAATCTCCCACACGCGGGCCTTCAGCTCCGCCGAGTTTTCTTCCGAGCCCTTGCCCCGGACCAGCACGTGCGTCACGCGACCGGGCACGTGAACGGGCCCGGTTTCGGGCGCGGCGGCGAAGGTTTCCTCACCGCTCATCTCCTGCTCCGGTGCGGCGGTGTAAGGGTGCATGCGCAGCATCTTCTGGAGCGCATCGAGCCGCACCAGCACCACCTGCTTGTCCGTCTCGTACAGCCCCGACTGGAACTCATTCGCCACCGGAAAAATCGCCGTGGCCGTCTCGACGCCCTTGCCCGTCGTGTCCGTCGGGAGCACATTCAGCGTGACCTGTCCGCTGCGGGGCAGGAACAGGTCGAGCATTTTGAACGACCCGTCCGGCTGGGGCACGTTCCGCGTCCGGGGCGTGTAGAACCCGCCCAGCTCGCGGTAGTTGAACCTGCTTACCTCGATCCCCAGCACAGCCGCGGGCTCGGCCTCGCCCGTTGCGGGATTCGTGCGTTCCAGCTTCAGGCCGTTCTCGTAGATCTGCTTCCAGGAGGTGCCGTCGATGCCGTGCAGCCGCGGGTCTTCCCCGAGCTTGTCCTTCGGAAGCGGCTTGTCCAGCGGCTTCCACCACAGGATGTCCGCGTACTCGGTGACCGCGGCGTAGCTCTTCCCCTCAACGCCCCGGATCAACACCCACTCGTTGCGCCCGTCGGGCAGGTGGATCATGCCCGGCGTCTCGATCATCGGCGCCGCCGCGGCGACCATCGGGTCTTTCTCCAGGCGCTCGATGAGGTCTTCGTAATACCGGAAGCCGGTCGTGGGCCAGATGATGCTCACGTCGCCCGTCAGCGTGCGGCCGGTGTTGATGAGCATGTTCAGGAACCCGCCCATCACCGACCAGATCACGATGACCATGGAGGTGCACAGCATCACGGCGACCACCGCAAGCAGCGGCATCACCTTGCTGAACAGGTACCGGCGTGTCAGGAGCGCTTGGTACATCCGCTAAGCACCTTTCCGCCGGAGAACTCTCGCTTCGAGCCTCGATCCTGCCTCGCTCATGGGCACTCCGTCTCCCACTCTACGGCCGCTCGGTTGTGCGTTCTTCGCGTCCGCGGCGTTCACGGGATCCCCCAGAACCGTGCCCAGTTCCCCCAGGCAAACGCTTCAAGATCGGCGCCCCCCCAGCCGCGACGCCCCAGCTCCTCCGCCAGCCGCCACAGGTCGCTGGGCAAGTTCAATCCTTCCGGCAGGTTGTCGGCGCTGAACCCTCCGTCCATGTCGCTGCCGAGCCCCACGCATGCGCGGCTGCCGGCGATCATGCAGACGTGCTCGACGTGATCCGCGGCTTCGCGGATCGTCGCCCGCCGATCGCGCCGCCCGCTCCGGATGAGGAAGGGCGAGTAGAGATTCAGCCCGATCACCCCGCCGCGTTGAACCAGCTTTCGGATTTGATCGTCCGTCAGGTGGCGCTGCGTCGGCCCCTGGCCCGGCTCATCGATCAGCGCACGGCAGTTGCTGTGGGAAGCAAACACGGGGCCGCGGGCAAGCTCCAGCAGCTCCGCGAAGGAGCGATCGGAAAGGTGGGAGACGTCGTGCGCCACGTCGAGCCGGTCCATTTCTTCCACCAGCTCGCGCCCGGCGGGCGTCAGGCCCGAGTCCTGCGTGTTGCCCCCCGCGTAGCGCGAGCCCTTCGCCCACGCCAGCCCCACCGCCACCACGCCCTGCTCCACCCACCACGCCAGCTCTTCCGGGTGAGAGATCGGGTCGGCGCACTCCATAAGAATGCCCACGTCGGGCGTGCGAGGCGGGCCGCCGCCCTGCTCGGGCCGCTGCTCGCCGCCCGAGAGCATCAACTCAATCTCCCCCGCCTGCTCCCAGCGTTGGTAGACCTCCGCCTGGCGCAGCCCGGCGCGGTGTGCCCCCGCGGCGTCGGAATACCCCGCCGCGTGATCTGCGCCAGCTTCGGTGAAGATCGTCCCCAGGCACGCGGTGATGCGGCCCTCTCTCAGTGAAGGCAGGGTGATGCAGCCGGGCAGGTCGGGGCCGCCGGCCGTTGCGGGCGGAGCGAGCATGTCCCGCCCCAGCACGGCCAGGTATGCAAGGTCCAGATGGGCGTCGAACCAGCGCTCGATCATTCGACCACCTTCACAGCCCACAAGCCCGCCGCGGCGACCACGATCCACAAGCCCGTTGCCTGCACCAGGGCCCGCCAGCCGACGCGGGCCAGCGCCGCCCTGGATAGCCCGCTCCCGATCAGGAAGAGCGCGAGCTGAAACCCTGAATCCTTGACCAGCATCAGCGGTGCGGATGATGCCTTGACGGAGGGTACGAGCGTTGCGAGGCCGCTCGCGGCGAGAAAGCCCAGAATGAACCAGGGGAAGGGGGACTTGGCCGCGCCCGCCTCGCCGCGGGGCCAGTAGCGAGCCGCGAGCAGCGCGATGGGCGTGATCCACACCACGCGGGTGAGCTTGACGATCATCGCCGTGTGCGCGGCCTGCTCACTGCCGCCGAAGGCCTTGCCAGCCGCGCCCACCGAGGCGATGTCGTGCAGGGCGATGCCCGCCCACGCGCCGAACTGGTCGGCGGTCAGGCCCGCTTCACGACCGATCCAGGGCAGCACGAAGAGCCCCACCGCGTTGAGGATGAAAATCGCGCCGGTCGCCACCGCCATCGTCCCCGCGGCCGCGCGGATCGAGGCCCCCACCGCGGCGATGGCCGAGCCCCCGCAAATGGCCGTGCCGGAAGAGACGAGGAGCGAGACATCACGCTCGGACCGGAGCAGGCGGCCCATCCCCAGGCCGAGCACCAGCGTTCCGACGACCGTGGCGACCGCGAGCATGCCGCCCCGGCGAAGCTCCTCCCACATTTCGGCCAGGTCCAGCCGCAGCCCCAGCATCACGACGCAGACCTGAATCAGGATGCGTGAGATCTTCTTTGATTCTGCCTCGAAAGCGGTCAGGCCCAGCAGCGCGAGGACAACGCCCGCCAACAGCGCGGCCTGCGCGGCGTATTCCCAGGGCCACAGGCTTGCCGCGCCCGCCGCGATGAAGAGCGGGGCGCGCCAACCCGCGCGGGCGGAAGCGGTGTCGGGCTTGGAGGGAGGCGTGCTCAAGGGCCGCTACTCTAACCACCGTGAACCCAGACCTCCCCGCGCCCTCCGAGTTTGCCCGCCATTGGTCACTGGATCCGTCGGTGGTTTTTCTGAACCACGGCAGCTTCGGGGCGACGCCCAGAGTCGTGCAGCAGGCCCAGACCGCCTACCGCGAACGGCTGGAACGCGAGCCCATCGACTTCTTCATCAACCATCACTGGGACCTGATGGACGAGTCGCGGCACGCGCTGGCGGCGCTGGTGAACGCGCCGTGGGACTGCATCGCCCCGGTGCCCAACGCCACCATCGGCGTCGCGACGGCGCTGGCGGCCCTCGACCTCAAGCCGGGGGACGAACTGCTGACGAACACGCACGAATACCCGGCGTGTCAGAACAACCTGCGGCGCTACGCGGCACGGGCCGGAGCGAAGGTCGTCGGCGTGGACCTGCCCTTTCCGGTGTCGGGGCCGGAGGCGGTGGTCAACGCGGTGCTGTCGCACGTGACGGAGCGCACGCGGGCGGTGCTCATCAGCCACATCACCAGCCCGACGGGCCTGGTGCTGCCGGTGGCCCCCATCGTGGCGGAGCTGAACCGGCGGGGCATTGTGTCGATCGTGGACGGGGCGCATGCGCCGGGGATGGTGCCCGATCTGGACCTCACGGCGATCAACCCGACCTTCTACACCGCCAACTGTCACAAGTGGGTGTGCTCGCCGAAGGGCTCGGCGTTTCTGTACGTGCATCCTGAGTGGCGGGAGCGCACGCGGCCGGTGGTGTTGAGCAACAACGCCGAGAAGCCGCGGCCGGGCCGGGCGCAGTTCCTCACCGAGTTCGACTACGTGGGGACAAGCGATTACACGATGTTCTACGCGGTGAAGGACGCGGCAGCGTTCATGTCCTCGCTGCTGCCGGGCGGGTTCACCGAGGTGATGGAGCGGAACCGCTCGCTGGTGCTCCAGGGGCGCGAGGTGCTGTGCAACGCCCTGGGTATCAAGCCCCCCGCGCCGGATGAGATGATCGGCTCGATCTGCACGCTGATCCTGCCGCCGCACGACGAGGCCCGCAGGCTGCGGCTCGCGCAGCGACCCACGCGATACCACGACGCTCTGCAGGATGTGCTGGTGGGCAAGCACCGCATCCAGGTGCCGGTGTGGGGACTCCCCGGCAGGCCGGACCGGTTCATCAGGATCAGCGCACAGCTCTACAACTCGCTGGAGCAGTACGAGTACCTCGCGGCGGCGCTCAAGGAAGAACTGGCGATCGAGGCGGGGCTGTGACGACCGGCTCTTGAGGGTCTCGCCGGGCGGGCTGGAAGGTCTGAATAACAGCCCACGATGGATGGCTGGGCTGGGCACGAGCGGCCGGGCCAGACAGGGCGGCCGGGCTAGGCAGGGCGGCGGACGCGATGGTGCGCACAAGCCCCCTCGATTGAGCGGCCAAACACGACAGGAAAAGGGGTTATGGCCCGCGACGTGTGGTACACTCTGAGCACGAGCCACCTATGACCCAGACCTCCCCAAGCAGTGCGACCAAGGATGCGTGTCAGGCCCAGGTGTGCGAGAAGCTGCGGCCTGTTCTTGATTACCTCAACGGACTGACGGGGCGCGCCGACCTCCGCGAGCTGGAGCGGCTGCTGGGCGAACTGGATATCTCGATCGACGACATCCGCGCGAACTGCGTGTTCGGCGAGCGCGGCTACCGGCGGAACACGATCGCCCGGTCGGATTGGTTCGAGCTACTGGCCCTGTGCTGGCGCTCCGGCGACCGCACGCCCATCCACGACCACCAGGGCGTGAGCTGCGCCTTCAAGGTCGTGCACGGGACCGGGACCGAAGTCCGCTTCAAGCGGACGCCCAGCGGACTGATCTGCCCGACGGGGACGACGGAGATGCAGCCGGGATACATCTGCGCCGCGAACGACGCGGACATCCACGAGGTGGCGAACTTCCAGGCCCCGGGACAGGACCTGGTCACGCTGCATATTTACTCGCCACCGATTCGGAAAATGAACGTGTACGAGTTCTCGAGCCCCGTGCCGGTGGAGTGCGCGGAGAGCTACAAGGACACCCCCTGCTGACGCCCGCGGCCTGAGCCGCGGCACTGCATGTTCACCTCCTGTCTCGCGGGGCTGGTTCTGCCCTGCCTGGGTCATGGACTACCCCTGCGCGGGGCGTCTGGCCGGGCGATTTGAGTTGTAACTGACAGCCCGCCCACCGGCCTGTCGGCAAGACCAGAAGCCGAACCGAGGCGGTTAGGCTCCGAGGCTGATTTGTCCCCCCTCAAACTGCGCTCAGATACCCCGCGCGTGCCGATAGGTCCAACCGCATGCCTATTTCCTCCACCATCGCCGATGCCGTTTCCGCCGAGTCGCTGGCCCGCCCAATTCCATTTCCGGTTCAGAAGGACCTGTGGGCCCTGGACCCGGAGCTGACGTTCCTGAACCACGGGAGCTACGGGGCGGTGCCGCGGGCGGCGCTGGAGGTGCAGTTGGCGATCCGGGACCGGATCGAGCGGGACCCGGTGCGGTTCTACAAGAGCGACCTGGAGGAGCTGCTGGACGACATGCGGGAGCGCGTGGGGGCGTTCCTGAACTGCCGCGGGTGTGATCTTGCGCCGTGCGCGAACGCGACGTACGCGCTGTGCCACATCCTGTACGCGACGCCGCTGAAGAGCGGGGACGAGATCCTGATTACGGATCACGAATATTCATCGCTGACCAACGAGCTGGAGCGGGTGTGCGCCAAGACCGGCGCGAAGGTGGTGAAGGCGGAGATCCCCTTCCCGATCCAGAGCCCGGAGCAGGTGCTGGAGGCGTTCCTGGGGGCGGTGACGCACCGGACGCGCCTGGCCTTCATCAGCCACATCACCAGCGGCACGTCGCTGGTCTTCCCCGTGGCGCAAGTGGTGAAGGAGCTGAACCGGCGCGAGATCGACGTGGTGGTGGACGGGGCGCACTCGCCGGGACAGATTCCGGTGGACGTGGGCGCGCTGAAGCCGACGTACTTCGTGACCAGCGGGCACAAGTGGCTGTGCGGGCCGAAGGGGTCGGGGTTTGTGTACGTGCGGCCGGACCGGCAGAGGCTGTTCCGCCCGGTGTGCCTGTCGAGCCGCGCGAACAAGGTGCGGCCGGAGCGGTCGCTGTTCCTGCGGGACTTCGACTACCAGGGGACGGACGACTATTCGCGGAACCTGACGGTGCCGCACTCGATCGAGGCGGTGGGCCGGATGCTGCCGGGCGGCTGGCCCGCGGTGATGCGGCACAATCACGAGCTGGTGATGGCCGGTCGCAAGGTGGTGTGCGACATCCTGGGGATGACGCCGCCCGCCCCGGAGAACATGATCGGGAGCATGGCGACGCTGCTCATCCCGGACCCCGCGCCGGAGCTGATGAACCGCCCGACGAAGTACGACGACGCGCTGCAGGATGCGCTGTACGAGCGGCACCGGATCGTCGTCCCCATCTGGCGGCTGCACGACAACCGGCGGATGGTGCGGCTCTCCGCGCACCTGTACAACTCGATCGAGCAGTTCGAGAAGCTGGGGCACGCGCTGGCGGAGGAGCTGGCCGCGGAGCAGCGGTACAAGGCCACGGCGTGATCGCCCGTAGCTCCCAGAGTTCCTGAGCATGGACCAGATGAGCGAGCTCGAACCGGCGGGGTCGATCAAGTGCCCCAAGTGCGGGGCGCAGATGTCCACGGCGGACGTGGGCGGGGTCACGATCGACCGCTGCCCGACGTGCGGCGGGATGTGGTTCGACGCGATGGAGCTGGACAAGGTGCTCGCCAGCCGCGAGGTCAGAGAAGCGGCGAAGAAGCTGGACTCGCTGCCCCCGGCGAAGGAGTCCAGGGAGCGGATGCACTGCCCGCGGGACAAGGGGTGGCTCATCCGCATGGCGGCGCTGGGACAGCCGCACGTGCATTACGAATCGTGCAAGGTGTGCGGGGGGGCGTTCCTGGACTCGGGCGAGCTGCGGGACCTGTCGCAGGTGACGCTGCTGGAGCGGCTGAAGCGGATCTTCGGGGGTTGATACGGCGGCGTCCGCGTGCCTCGGAAGCGAATCGAGAGGGCTAACCCCGCTTTCAGGCCCGCTGCGCGCGAATCCGGTTCGGCAAGAGCCCAATATACTTCTGCATGAGCACACACCCGGAGGAGCGTCCATGTTCGCCTTCCGGTCGCTAGCCCGATTCCTGACGGCGCTGACGGCCCTGATGGGCCTGCTGCTGCCGGCTGTGGTCGGCGCGGTCCCTCAGGATGCGCCCGCGGCGCCGGCTGCCGTGCGCAAGGCCAAGAACGTCGCGATCATCACGCTGCGCGGCGAGATCGACCAGAAGCGGGTGATGGCGGCGAGCGTGGAGCGGCGTATCCGCCAGGCGGCCGAGGCGGGGGCGGACGCGATCGTCTTCGACATCAACACCCCGGGGGGTGAGATCGGGGCGACGCTCGCGATCTGCGAGGCGATTAAGACCAGCCCGGTGCCCAACACCATCGCGTGGGTGAACTCGCAGGCCTTCTCCGGCGGCGCGATCATCGCGCTCTCGGCGCGGGAGCTGATCACGAACGACCCGGCGACGCTGGGCGACGCGATGCCCATCACCTTCGACCGGCAGGGGCGGATGCGGAGCCTGACGCCCGATGAAGTGCGGAAGTTCATGCCGCCGCTGGTGGCGCAGGTGATCGACTCGGCGCGCCGGTACAACCGGACCTTCGGCGGGTACATCCGGGATGAGTACCTGCTGCAGGCGATCGTGGCGACGGACCTCAAGCTGTGGTGGGTGCGCAACAAGGAAACCGGCCAGGAAATGGCGATCGACCGGCGGGAGTGGGACCTGCTGTTCCCCGGTGAGACGCCGCCGGAACTGCCGCGGCTGGCCCCCGGCGGCAGGCGCACACCCTCGGCGCGGACGCTGCCGAACACGGGACCGACGCCCCCGGGCTTCCCCTCCACGTCGCGCCAGCTCGCAAGCGTGGCAGGGTCGGTGACGAATCAGCTTTCGGGGCAGTCGTCGGACCGGCCCGTGCTGACCGCCGCGGACGCGGGGAAGTGGGAAAGCCTCGGGTGCATCACCGACGGCACGGGCGCGGCGACGTTCAACGCCGACGACCTGCTGTTCTACAACCTGAGCGCCAACCCGATCGAGATGGGCAAGGGCGGGCCGCAGATCAAGCCGATCCGCAACGAGGCGGACCTGAAGGAGTTCCTCGGGGCGGAGAACATCATCCGCTACGACATGACGTGGTCGGAGCACCTGGTGGACTTCCTGACGCACATGGTGGTGCGCGGGGTGCTCATCGTGCTCTTCCTGGTGGCGCTGTTCGTTGAGATGAGCCACCCGGGGATGATCCTGCCGGGAATCGTGGCTCTGCTCGCGCTGCTGGCGCTGCTGGCCCCGCCCTTCCTGATCGGGATGGCGGCGTGGTGGGAGATAGCGGCGATCTTCGCCGGGCTGCTGCTGCTGGGGCTGGAGGCGTTCGTGATTCCAGGGTTCGGGATCGCGGGCATCCTTGGCTGCGTCCTGCTGTTCGGCGGGCTGGTGGCGACCTTCGTGCCGGGGAGCAACGTCTTCCCGGACACCCCCCAGGGGCGGTCGGACCTGCTGTGGGGGCTGACGACGATCGTGCTCTCGATCTTCACGGCGGGCATCACGATCTGGGGGATCGCCAAGCACTTCGGGTCGCTGCCCATGCTCAACCGGCTGGTCCTCAAGGACGTACCGGCCGATGAAGAACAGGGAATGCTCGCGGCGATGGAGGAGCCCGCGGAGTTCGAGGTGCGGCCGGGCGATGTGGGAGTGACGATCACGCCGATGCGCCCGGCAGGACGGATTCAGGTCAAGGATCAGGTGCTGGACGCCGTGGCGGACCTGGGCTTTATCCCTGCGGGGGTGAGCATCCGGGTGACGAGCGTGAGCGGATTGAGGATCGGAGTGGAGGAAGTGCCGAAAGCGAGCAGGGAGGCCTGATGGAATCGATGCTTGTCTGGGGCTTGCTGCTGATTACCGCCGCGTTCCTGCTGCTGGCCGCGGAGCTGTTCCTGCCGACGGGGGGACTGCTTGGGGTGATCGCTGCGTGCCTGGCGGTGGCGGGCATCGTGTGCATGTTCCGGGAGAGCACGACGTGGGGAGCGGTCGGGCTGCTGGGTGTGCTGGTCCTGGGGCCGATGGCGATCGGGTTTGCCCTGAAGATCTGGCCGAGCACGCCGCTGGGGAAACGAATATTGGGCGTGCCTTCGGAAGAAGAGGCGGAGCGCCTGCGCCTGGCGGAGGAAGCGGAGCGCAAGGAGCGTGAGGCCCTTCTGGGGCAGGAGGGCATCGTGCTCGTGGACCTGCGCCCCGTGGGCATGGTCGAGATCGGCGGGCGCAGGTTCGACGCAATCTCCGAGATTCAGTTCGTGCCCGCCGGGTCGCGGGTGAAGGTCTCCGGCTTCAGCGGGAATGACCTGCGGGTGCGCCCGCTCATCACGCCGCCGAGCGGCACGACCACGGCATAACCGCAAGTTTGCGCACAGCGCCGCGTTTCGGAGCACAGGGCACTCTGTATCCTGTGCTCCATGTCCGTACAGAAGCCTACGGCAGTTGAGCGCGCCCTGACCGCGATCGAGTGGCTTGGAAACAAGCTGCCCGATCCCATTTTCCTGTTCATCGGGGCGACGGTGCTGGTGATGGCGCTGTCGTGGGTGGGCGGGGCTCTGGAGTGGCAGGTTCAGCCGGTCAAGCCGCGGGTGGTAATGCAGATTGTGGACGGGGTGGAGACCCCGGTACTGGACGCCTCGGGCAAGCCGCTGATGGAGCTGGCGCCGAGCGGCAACGCGATCCGGCCGCGGAACCTGCTGACAGGGGACGGGCTGTACTGGCTGATCGCGAACATGGTGCGGAACTTCATCAACTTCGCACCGCTGGGCGTGGTGCTGGTGTCGATGATCGGCATCGGTGTGGCGGAGAAGGTGGGGTTGTTCGGCGCGGCGATGCGGTACTTCGCGGGGATCGTTCCCGGCCCCGCCCTGACGCCGATGGTGGTGTTCCTGGGGGTGATGTCGAACACCGCGAGCGATGCGGGGTACATCATCCTGCCGCCGCTGGCGGGGGCGCTGTTCCTGGCGCTGGGAAGGCCGCCGCTGGCGGGGATCGCCGCGGCATTCGCCGGAGTTTCGGGCGGGTTCTCGGCGAACCTGCTGATCGCGAGCACGGACGCGCTGGTGGCCCCGCTGACGGAGCGCGGGGCTCAGGTGCTGGACCCGAGCTACACCGTGCTGCCGACGAGCAACTGGTACTTCCTCGCGGCGTCCACGTTCGTGGTCACGCTGGCGGGGTGGTTCGTGACGGCGAAGGTGATCGAGCCGCGCCTCGTTCGCGCGGGGGGCTACGACGCAGGTGCGGCGGAGAGTCAGACGCTGACCGACGTGGAGCGGAAGGGGCTGAAGTGGGCGCTCCTGGCCCTCATCGGCGCGGCGGCGCTGATGGCGGGGCTGATCGCGATTCCGGGCGCGCCGCTGCACGGGTCGATGCCCGCGCCGGCGCCGGCCTTCGGGCCGATCCCGGTGGATGCGCCGGCCGTGCCGCCGGAGGCGAAGCTGATGCCGCGGTGGTCGCAGGGGATCGTGCCCTTCATCCTGGTGGGCTTCCTGCTGCCGGGGATGGCGTACGGCATCGCGACGGGGGCGGTGAAGAAGGCGTCGGACGTGTCCAGGGCGTTCGTGCACGCGATGGCGACAATGGCGCCGATCATCGCGATGGCGTTCTTCGCGGCTCAGTTCATCGAATGCTTCCGCTTCTCCCGCCTCGACGCGATGCTGGCGAACGCGGGGGGCAAGGTGATCGTCGCGGCGGACCTGCCCAAGCCGCTGCTGCTCACGGCGGTGGTACTGCTGGTGATGGTGATCAACCTGCTGATGTCGTCGATGAGCGCCAAGTGGACGGCGTTGTCGATGATCCTCGTGCCGATGCTGATGATGGCGGGGATCAGCCCCGAGCTGACGCAGGCGGCGTACCGGGTGGGCGACTCGATAACGAACATCATCACGCCGCTGAACAGCTACATCATCGTGATCCTGGCGGTGGTGCAGCGGTACAGCAAGGACGCTGGAATCGGCAACCTCATCGCGATGATGCTGCCGTACTCGATCGTGTTCTGCGTGGTGTGGACGCTGTTCCTGCTGGCGTGGGTGGCGCTGGGCATCCCGCTGGGGCCGAACGCACCGCTGTGGTATGTGCCGGGAGGATGAGGACAGCGCTGTGAACACGGCCGTTGCTTGAACGTCAAGGGCCGAACGCCGGACGCGGCAATACCCCGACGGACTCCGACCTCACCCGCCTCGGCGTGGGCCAACCAGTCCCCCGACGTGCGTGCCGGGATCGTCGCGGCACCGCGGACAGCCACGCCCGCACGACGCCCGACAGAACCGACGGAAACTGGGGTCGTGCAGGCGCGACACCTGCTCAGGAGAGAACCTTGACGCCCTGCGGCCAAGCGCCGCGGAAGGCGTCGGATAGGCAAGTCCCAGTGTTTCGGAAGAATGGAGCCGGGGGGAATCGAACCCCCGTCCCGGGGCAGTCAGCACAGCGCCTCTACGCGTGTATCCGGTTGTTTGTCCTCTTCACCCGCGGCGGCGGCCGGCAGCCTCCGCGAGCGCGCAGCCCCAAGTGTTTTCTCACCGGGTCCCCCTGAGGCGGCAAAACCCGGCCAGCCTGATGTCGTCGAACGGCGCCGTATCAGGCGTCCGACGCCGTTCGTGCGGTCTGTATTAGGCCGCAAGAGCGTAGTTACGCTCGGCAGTTATTGTGGTGCATGCTTTTATCGAGGCCCGCATGCTCCTCGACGCGCCACACCGTGCCTTCCCTGCTCGGTCGAATCCAGTTCGGCCCCATGTTGTCAAAGATCAGAGGACTCTAGGCCCCGCCCCTGCATGAGGGGCGCTTCTTTCTTCGGTCCGGGACAGGGGTTGGACGCAGGCACCTTCCGGGAAAGGGGCGGGGAAACCGGGTGAGGGGAGCCGTCCGAACGCCTAGACTTCTCTTCCACCCGGCGAAGGGCCGGGGTTGGACTCTGAAAGGGTGCTGATGCTGGTGCTCGCTTGGAACGCCTGGGTGACCGGGCTGCTGACGGTCGGTTTTCTTGGCGTGTGCATCCTGATGGTGCTCACGGTGCTGATCCAGAAGCCCCAGGGGGGCGGGCTGGCGAGCGCCTTCGGCGGCGGTGCCGCGGGATCGGGGCAGACGGCCTTCGGCACCAAGACCGGCGACGCCCTGACCATCTTCACGATCATCATTTTCGTGGTGTACCTGCTCTTCGCGGTGCTGCTCGGGTACGCGACGCGGCCGGGCGGCGTCCGAGGGGTCAATGAAACAGCAGGCGAGCCCACTCCGGTGGAAACCGCCCCCGCCGAGACCGCTCCGGCGGCCGCTCCGACCGCTCCCGCGGCTCCGGCCCAGCCGGAGAACCCTGCCCCCACTCCCGAGCCGGCCCCGGCCCAGCCCGCCGAGCCGCAGCCCGAGTCCCCCACTACTCCCTGAGGAGCGCGCGCTTGGTCAGGAGCATGACGGGGTATGGGGACGCTTCGGCCACCATCGACGGGGTGCATTACTTCGTCGAAGTGCGGGCGCTGAACAACAAGTACTTCAAGGCGACGATCCGCCTCGCGGACACGTTCCAGGGGCTGGAGTCGGAGTTTGAAGCCCGTCTGCGCGAGAAGATCGCCCGCGGCACGATCACGCTGACGGCCCGGAGCACGGATACGTCCGCCTCCGCCGCGTACACGATCAACATCGAGGCCCTGGAGCGTTACATGACGCAACTGGGGCAACTGGAAGTGGTGCGCAACTCCGGCGTGCGGGTGGACCCCGCCTCACTGCTGCAACTGCCCGGCGTGCTCCAGCCCCCCGCGGACGAAGAGGATCGGCTGGAGAAGGCGCGGAAGGTCTTCCTGCCCCTGCTGGACAAGGCGGTGAGCGCCCTGATCACGATGCGGGAGCGGGAGGGCAAGGTGCTGGTGGAGGACCTGCGTTCACACCAGCAGTACATCGCGGAGCGGCTGTCGCTGATCGCCGAGCGTGCCCCGGCGGTGGTGGCGGAATATCAGGCCCGCCTGCAGGGGCGGATCGAGACGATGCTGCGGCAGGCGGACATGAAGGTGGAGCCCGCGGACCTGATCCGGGAGATCGCGGTTTACGCCGAGCGGACGGACATCGCCGAAGAGGTGAAGCGGCTGGGGGCGCACCTGGACCAGTTCGCGGCGCTGATATCGACGACGGACGGGCGGCCGATCGGGCGGACGCTGGACTTCCTGGCTCAGGAGATGCTGCGGGAGGCCAACACCATCGCCAGCAAGAGCCCGGACGCGGTGATTTCGAGGGCCACGGTCGAGATTAAGGGGGCTATCGACCGCATTAAGGAACAGGCCCAGAACGTCGAGTAGACTCAGACGTCAGTAGAATGGGGAATATCCACCCCCAGGAGGCCTGTGTGTTCAGCCGCACGGTTCGTCGCAGAGCCTTTCGAGCCGGCCTGATCGCCGGGTGCGTGCTTGTTTCCGGAGTGGCTGCCGGGCAGGTCGTGCAGCAGCCCCCGCAGGCCAACGGGAAAGCCGCGGCAGGCGATGAATGGCTGGAGCCGATCCTGGCGCGGCTGGATTCGGACGACCTTGCGACGCGGGAACGGGCGTCGATCGACCTGCAAACGGACGTACGGCTGACGCTGGATGCCCTGCAGCGGCGGGTGACGGATTCGTCGCGTCCGCTGACGGCGGAGCAGCAGCTCCGGGTGAACGAGATCGCGCTGCGGTTGTTCAAGCAGACGCCGCGGGGCGCGATGGGCGTGTCCTTCGCGCGGGAGCAGACCGAAGCCGGTGTGACGATCGGCATGGCGATCGACGGGTTTGATGCGCAGCGGGTGCTGCGGCCGGGGGACATCATCCGCGAGTTGAGCGGGGTGCCGGTGTTCACGCACGACGAGGCCCGCGCGGTGATCGTCTCGCACGACCCCGGAGACGAGGTTCGGATGACGATCCTTCGGAACAACGAGCCGATGGAAGTAACCGTGCGGCTCGGGAACTTCCAGGACCTGCAGAACGCCATGCCGGTGAGTGACCGGACGCTGCGCGACGCGTGGGCGTATCGATGCCAGCGCACCGGGCAGATGTCCGCCACGGGCACGCCGATCGACGCGGGGCTGACGCAGACACAGTGGGAGCAGCTTCAGTCGCGCGAGCGGCGGCGCGTCATGCAGCAGCAGGAGCGGGTGCTGGGGATGGACGTCGTAACGACGCGCTACCAGCCGATCGAGGAAACCATCGACGTGCTGGTGGGCGGGGGCTCGCTGCGGCGGCTGGAGACCGAGCCGCCGATGGACTTCGTCGCCAATGAGCGCGACGCGGCGAACTCGATGCAAGCCCGCAACTACCAGATCCAGATCAACCAGCTCAACCAGGCGATCCGCAACGAGCAGCGGATGCTGGAGCGGGATCCGAACATGGACCCGCAGCGGCGTCAGGCCGCGCTGCGGCGCATCGCGGGGTATCGCGAGCATGTCAAGCAGCTTCGCGCCGAGCGCAACCGGCTGATCGAAAGCCTGCGCGAAGCCGGCGAGCCCTGAGAGTTATTCGCTGACGAGGTAAAACCGCGCGATGCGGGCGGCGAACTCTTCGCCGTCGGCGGTGCGCATCGTGTACTCCCCCTCCATCGTGCCCCAGGGGGTGAGGAGCGGGCAGTAGCTTTCGTACTCGAAGGCGTGGCCGGGGAGCAGGTGCGGCTGGTGGCCGACGACGCCGTCGCCGCGGACGTGGCGCTCTTCACCGTCGGCGTCCACGATCCGCCAGTGGCGGCTGAGGAGCTGGACGGCCTGGTCGCCCTCGTTGGTGATGCGGATGCGGTAGGCGAAGAGATAGCGGCGACCTTTCCAGCTCTCGTCTTCGCCGGACTGCTCGGGGAGGAAGCGCGGCGCAACATCGATGCGGACGCCGCGGGTGGTGGCGGTGGAGCCGCGGGCATCGAGGTGTGAGCCGGACCTGGTCACACCCGGATGGTATGGAAGCCGCGGTCAGCGACGGCGGCGGGTCATCAGCAGGCCGCCCACGCCCAGCAGCGCGAGGGACGCGGGAGCGGGGACGCCATGCAGGCGTTCGGACCCGTGAGAATGCAAGCGGGTCGTTACGATGAGCGGATGTCAGCATACGCAATGCGTGCCCGCGATCCCGCCGACGTGATTGATCACTTCGTGGCTCTGGTGCTCTCGCACATCGACAAGGAGTACCCGCACAAGCTCGACCACGTGATGAACGATGCCGGGGAAGTGAAGGGGCCCCGGGCCCTGCACCCGATTTTTTATGGGTCCTTCGATTGGCACAGCAGCGTGCATGGGCACTGGCTGCTCGTGCGGGCGCTGCTGCGGTTTCCGAAGCTGGCGCAGCGGGACGAAGTGGTGAAAACTCTCGACGGGCGCTTCACGCCGGAGAATGTTGCGGGAGAGGTGGCGTATCTGGGCCAGAAGCTCCGCGGCACGTTCGAGAGAACGTACGGGTGGGCGTGGCTGCTCAAGCTCGCGGCGGAGCTGCGGGAAGGCGCGGCGGGTCACGCTGAAGCGCATGCCGAAGGGCAGGAAGTCATCGCGGCGGTGAAGCGGTGGGACGCGACGCTCCGACCGCTGACGGAGGCGTTCGTCGCGCGATATCTCGAGTATCTGCCCAAGGCGACGTATCCCATCCGCGTGGGCGTGCATCAGAACTCGGCGTTCGGGTTGGCGCTCGCGCTGGACTATGCGCGCGTGGCCGGACGTGCAGACCTGACGGAGCTGATCGGGAAGACCTCGCGGGCGTGGTACATGCGGGACGAGAACTACCACGGCTGGGAGCCGAGCGGGACGGACTTCCTCTCTCCGGGATTGATGGAAGCGGAGCTGATGCGGAGGGTGCTGCCGCGGGATGAGTTTCTGGCGTGGTTCGGGAAGTTCCTGCCGCGATTGGAAGAGAAGCAGCCCGCGGCGATGTTTGAGCCCGCGTTCGTCAGCGACCGGACGGATGGGCAGATCACGCATCTGGACGGGCTGAATCTCAGCCGCGCGTGGTGCTTCCGCTCGATCGGACGCACGCTGCCGGAAGAAGACCCTAGGCGAGCGGTGTGCGAAGAGGCGTACACGCAGCACCTGGAAGCGGCGCTGCCCCACGTGAGCGGAGATTACATGGGAGAGCACTGGCTGGCGACATTCGCGCTGCTCGCGATGACGGAGTAGGGCTTTCCTATGATGCCGCATGGAAGAGTCGGAGCGGCTGGTGCGGCTGCCGCTGACGGAAGCGTCGCCGGGAGAAGCGCGGGCGACGGGCGTGACGCCGGAGATCATCGCGGCGATCGTGGATGAGTTCTACGGCCGCTGCCGCGAGGACCCTCTGCTGGGGCCCGTGTTCAACAGCGTGGTGCAGGACTGGCCGGAGCACCTGGCGCGGATCAGGGCTTTCTGGGAAGCTGCGGTGCTGCGACGACCGGGATACGCGGGCCGGCCGCTGGAAGCGCACCTGGACCTGCCCGTGGGCCGCGAGCACTTTTCGACATGGCTGCGGCTGTGGAAGCAGACGGTGGAGCGTTACTGCACGCCGCAGGACGCGGCTGTGTTCATGACGCTCGCGGGACGGATGGCGAACCGGATGCTGGGGGTGATGAAGGGGGAATAGCGATCAATCCCCCTGATCCAGCACGGCCATGAAGGCCTCCTGCGGGATGGTCACGCTGCCCACGCTCTTCATGCGCTTCTTGCCTTCCTTCTGCTTCTCGAGCAGCTTGCGCTTGCGGCTGACGTCGCCGCCGTAGCACTTGGCAAGCACGTTCTTGCGGTAGGCCTTGATGGTCTCGCGGGCGATGATCTTTCCGCCGATGGCGGCCTGGACGGGAATTTCGAACTGGTGGCGCGGGATCTGCTCGCGGAGCTTGGTCACGAGCCCGCGGCCGCGATACTCGGCGCGGTCGCGGTGGACGATGATCGCGAGGGCTTCGACGGGCTCGCCGTTGATGAGGATGTCGAGCTTGACGAGGCGGTCGGGGCGGTAGCCGATGATCTCGTAGTCCATCGTGCCGTAGCCGCTGGTGAGCCCCTTCATCTTGTCGAAGAAGTCGTAGATGATCTCGGCGAGCGGAAGCTCGAAGGTGATCATCTCACGCGAGGCGGAGACGAAGGTCTGCGACTTGTAGATGCCGCGGCGCTCCAGGCAGAGCTTCATGATGTCGCCGATGTACTCCTTCGGCGTCATGATCTCGACGCGGCAGATGGGCTCGCGGATCTCCTCGATGGTGCCCATGTCGGGAAGGTCGGCAGGGTTGTTGACCTCGAGGAGCTGCATGCCCGGCGGGGGCGGGACGTAATGCTCGCTGTTGGGATCCACGGGCCGGAGCGCCTGGCCGGACTTGCCCGTGACGGTGCCCGTGCCGCGGACGAGAACCTGATAGGAGACGGTGGGCGCGGTCTGGACGATCTCAACGCCGCCCTCGCGCTCCAGCCGCTCCTGGATGATGTCCATGTGGAGCAGGCCGAGGAAGCCACAGCGGTACCCGAAGCCGAGGGCCTCGCTGTGCACGGGGGTGAAGGTAAAGGACGAGTCGTTGAGGCTCAGCTTCTCGATCGCGTCGCGGAGCTCTTCGAAGTCGTTGCCGCCGCCCTCCTCGCGTGTGGCTGGGTAAAAGTCGCAGAAGACCATCTGCCGCGGCATCTGGAAGCCGGGCAGCGCCTCCGGCGCGGGGTCCATCTCGAGCGTGATGGTGTCGCCGATGCGCACGTCCTTGAGGGAGCGGATCGCGGCGACGATGTAGGCGGTCTCGCCGGGGCCGACGCTGGAGACGCGGAAGGGCTTGGGGTTGTTCTTGCCGATCTCCGAAACCTGGAAGGAGCGGCCGATGCCCATCATGCGGATCTTGTCGCCGACCTTGAGAGAACCGTCGAAGACTCGCACGTAGACGATCACGCCGCGGTAGTCGTCGTAGACCGCGTCGAAGATGAGAGCCCGCAGCTGGGGCATGACGGGCTTGCGGGGCGGCGGGAACTTCTCGCAGATCGCAGCGAGCAGCTCCGGGATGCCCTGGCCGGTCTTGGCGGAGACGAGGATGCAATCCTCGGCGGGGAAGCCGAGGGTCTGCTCGATCTCCATCGCCACGTCGTCCACGCGCGCGGAGGGAAGATCGATCTTGTTGATGACGGGGATGATCGTCAGGTTTTCGTTGACGGCCAGGTACGCGTTGACGAGGGTCTGCGCCTGAACACCCTGGGTGGCGTCCACGACGAGGATGGCGCCTTCACACGCCTTGAGGGCGCGGGAGACTTCGTAGTTGAAGTCCACGTGCCCTGGGGTATCGATGAAGTTGAGCATGTAGAGCTGGCTGTCCCCCGCCGGCGCTTCCCCCTTCAGGGAGTCGGCCTTCTGGCCGGGGACGTGGCGGTGAGCGACGGTGACGGCCGAGGCCTTGATGGTGATGCCTCGCTCGCGCTCGATGTCCATGGAGTCGAGGATCTGCTCCTTGGCCTCGCGCGCGGAGACGGCGTTGGTCGCCTGGAGCAGCCGGTCGGCCAGCGTGCTCTTGCCGTGGTCGATGTGGGCGATGATCGAGAAGTTTCGGATATTGGCGGTGTTCTGGAACTCGTCGGCCATTCAGGGCGATTGTAGGTGAGCGGGGCGGGGGCGCTCAGGCCGGGGGGATGCCGTGGAGAGATTCGGCGAGCTCGCGCATGCGCTGGTAGAACTCGTCCCAGCCCTGGCCGGGGTGGTCGAGGAGGGTCTGCTTGTGGAAGTGATCCTCGCGGGAGGTGGGCAGGCCGATGGTGAGCAGGAACGCGGCGGTGGAGGCGGGCTTGCCGCCGGCGAGCCGCCGGCCGTTGTCGTCTACCTGGCGGGCGATGACCTCTGTCTCGGGGGTGGGCTGGAGGCGGTCGAAGCCGCAGGTGATCTTGACGTGGCGGAACCCGTTGTGGAGCGGGGGCTGGTCAACGGGCTTGACCTTGAGGGCGGAAGGATCCCGCAAGGCGAAGTAGTTCATGGGGAAGGGCCCCTCGCCCGGGCGGAGCGTGACGGTGCCCCCCAGCATGATCCGCACCTGGCGCGGGGTGAGAAACCGCGCGATCGCCACATGCTCGGCGTGCAGGCTGAGGCCGAAGTAGACGCCCGCGCTGGGGTACTCGCACGTCGTCGCGGACCAGAGGAGGTGTCGGATTTCCACGAGGGCGGCCTCGTTCGGCATCGGCTCTTCGTTTCCCGCTCCCAACTACGGGACAGCGGTGAATCCCAACACCGCACGCCAGGGCCTTCTGCCGCCTGAAGATCGCCTAGTTTAACGCAAAGATGTATGAACTTCAACTCATGAAAGTACGCGCGGGACGCTGCACCAGGCACCGCAGCTACTTATGAGCCAGTGGTTTTTCACGGCAAGCCAGCTCATCTTGCTTGTGTGCGTTCGACGCGGCTGTATGGTGTCTGTATGAAGTCGCTGCCGAGAAGCACGATCGCCGCCCGCCCGCGCAGACGCGGGGCTGCGCTCGTGCGGGCGTGGGCGCGGCAGGAACGGCCCGCGCGCCACGCCCAGCGGGAGCGTCGCTGGGCGCGCGACCGCTAGCGGGTACCATCGGGCATGTCCGATGACCGCCCTGTGTTGACGCTGGCGCATTCGCCCGATCCCGATGACGCGTTCATGTGGTGGCCGATCACGGGAAAGGTGCGCCCCAACGGGGAGCAGGTTTCCCCCCCACCGCTGGACACGGGAAGGTTCCGGTACCGCGCGGTGCCCGCGGATATTGAGGTGCTGAACAGGCGAGCCGAGGAACAGGGGGACTTGGACATCACGGCGCTGTCGTTCCGCGCGTGGGCGAGCGTGCGGGACCGGTACGTCATCACCGCGACGGGCTCTTCGATGGGCGACGGATTCGGGCCGAAGGTGGTGCGACGGCGCGGCTCGGGCGTGACGCTCGAAGACTTGCGCACAGGGAGGATGCGTGTGGCGGTGCCGGGACGGCGGACGACGGCGTTCCTGGTGCTCGGGATGGTGCTCGGGCGCGCGTGGGCGGAGCGAGAGGACGCGGCCTTGGAGGTGCCGTTCGAGCGTGTGATCGGCACAGTGGCGGAAGAGAAAGCGGAGGCCGGGCTGGTCATACACGAGGGGCAGGTGCTGTACGAGCAGGCGGGGCTGGAGCTGGTTGAGGACCTGGGCGCGTGGTGGAAGAAAGAGACAGGACTGCCGCTGCCGCTGGGATGCAACGCCGTGCGTCGGGACCTGGACGAGCGGTTCGGACCGGGCAGCCTGGCGGAAGTATCCCGCATGCTGCGGCGATCGGTGGATTACGCGCTGGAGCACCGGGCCGAATCGCTTGAATACACGCTGCCGTTTGCGCTGGCCAACGCCGCAAAGCCGGGGAGCAGCGGGGCGCCGACGCTGGAGCGCGTGGACACCTACGTGCGGATGTACGTGAACCCGTGGACGGTAGACCTGGGCGAGGATGGGCGGCGTGCGGTGGAGCGCCTGTTCGCGGAAGGCGCCCGCGCCGGGCTGTGTGAGGCCGTGGCCGTGGACATCATTTGACGGTGATGGTCTTGGAAATCTCGAAGCGGTCGAAGTAGATCGCGCCCAGAGGCGACGCGACCTCGGCGGATGGCTCGGGAGGCAGCGGCACGACGCCCACCGGAACGACGCAGCGATAGCCGGTCACCGTGACGGTGATCGGCCCCGGGGTCGGGCTGGAAAAGGTGGGGAGCATGATCGGCTCGCGCTTGAACTGGCCGGCAAAGCTGAAGGAAATAAAGTCGAGGCTGAAGATCCACCGTTCTCGCTTTTGTGCGTAGTTGCTGTCTGTCACTTCGACGCCGTCGACGGTGACGGGGCCGAGCAGGATGTACATCCAGGTGTTGGGCCCGCCGCGGCGTTCCACAGCGTCGATGCGAAGCGTGATGGGCGCGTTGACGGCGACGGTATCGGGGCCGGCGAGACGGGGCTCGAACCAGTCGTCGTAATAACGCTCGATGAGTTCGGCGGGCAGAGAGCCGGCCTGAACGGCGGCGCCGAGCCACATGGCGGGCTCGCCGTAGAGATAGCCGTGATCGCGTCGGAGCTGCAGGAGCTTCTCGGCAAGACGCAGCTCCTCGTCCGCGGTCAGCGAGCGTTTCTTCAGCTCGCTCCAGAAGCTCTTGTTGTGGCCCCAGGGATCCTGGGCGACGAGCGAAATCAGCATGTTCGTCGGGAGCACCGAGAGCGAGGCGCTGCCCAGACCGGTCCACTGCACCACCAGGGGAGCAACGCCCAGAAAGCAGATCAACGCGCCGACCGCCGCAAGCCGTGGAGAGCGACGCGAGCGGCCCACCACCCACTTGCCAAGCCATGCATGGCCGCACTCGGGGCATCGCAGCGGGGCGTCGTCGGGGCTCATGCCCAGCTCGTACTCGCACTCAGGGCAGTGCAGGGAGCTGCCCGTGCGTCGGTGCTTGAGAGCGTAGAAGATGATCTGTGAGCCGATGATGGGAATGAAAAAGAGGAGCGGCCCCCATGTATTGATGCGCAGCGTCAACACCACCACCTGCGGGAAGAAAATGGAAATCGCGCCGATGCTGCCCGCGGCGACGGAGAAGATGAACGTCGAGCGTGTGCGCTGATGGCGGGCAAAGACCATCACCAGCACCGCCCCGACGATGAACGCCGCGCAGACGATGCCGAGGCGGAACAGCAGCGAGGTCACATAGGGAGCCAGCGCGTACGCGACCGCGCCGTACCCGACGACGATGAACGCCGCGCATGCCACAAGGCGGGGCCGGGACAATGCGGCCACCTGCACGCCCGGTTGATCAGACTGGGCGTGCTCGGACTGCATGAGTCAGGGGGTGTAAATCTGGGTCGCGTTGATGACCAGATTCGGGCCGTCCGCCATGACGACCGTTCCAACGACGACGACCGTGGAGAGCTCCTTGATGCCGTGGGCGTCGCGGAGCGACTCCGGGATGGGCATGCCGTTGGAACCGACGACCTGAATAGTGGCGGCGTGGGCTGCGATGTCCTCCTTGGACTCGCAGCAGTAGTCCCAGGGGGACTCGCAGGCGTCGCCCTCAACATCGGAGCAGGCCGGGATGCCGGGGCCGACGATGGTGAACACGGCACGCTCGGCAACAAAGGGCTCGCGGCTGCCGCCGATGCGCCCGCTGATGGTGACGGTGTCGCCGACCTTGGCGGTCTTCTTGACCTCTTCCACGGGCTGCGCGCCGGGCGGCTCGGTGTTGACAAAGAGCGTGTCGGGAAGCACGGCGACCGACGGACGGGACGGAGTCTGGGCCGTCTTACGCTCGCAGGCAACGCCGGCGAGAACAAGGACGGGGATCAGCAGAAGCAATGCACGCATCGAGGAGCCTCCTCTCAAGAAAGATTACAAACTTTTCAAAGCCGCCGGAATGGGCAGCCGTAAGCAACGAACGGCCGGGGGCAGAGAGCCGACCAGGCCGAGCAAAACGCCGGAAGCAAGGGCGACGGCCATCGCCATGCCGTCCACTCGGAGGCCGAAGGCCCCCATCGAGAAGCGGACGGCCACGCCATCAAGCAAGAGCACGCCCAACCCGGAGGCGATCAGCGCCCCCACGCCCGTGGCGAGCACCGACTCCTGAATGAGGCTGGCGACGATCGCGCCCCGCCGGAAGCCCAGCGCCTGAAGCGTGCCGATCTCGCGGACGCGCGAAGCGAAGGCTGCGAACATCGTGTTCAGCCCCCCGAAGAGCCCGCCGAGACCGATGAGCCCGGCGGTGATCCACGCGACGGCGCGGATGGGCGCGAAGAAGGAAGAAAGCCGGGCGTAATAAGCAAGCTCCGGCGTCGAGACGATCTCAAGGTCGAAGCGGGTCTTGGCGAAGACCTCGACATCGGCGGGGCTGGCGCGTTCGCGGTCGAGCGTGAGCACGACGCAGGAATCCGTTTCTCGCTTGGTCAGCTCCTTGAGGTCGGTGAGCGGAACCCAAAGCTCAGCCTGCGTGACGGTGCCGGGTGCGATGAACCGGCCGCAGATGGTGAGCGGACGGCCGTCGATGTGCAGCACCTCGCCGATGGCGAGACGTTCGGGCGGTACGCCGAGCTTGACGGCGCTCATCGCGCCGACGAGGACTTCATCCTGCCCCGGGCGCGGCAGGCGGCCTTCGACGATCTGGACCTGAGCATGCACAAGCGACGCGGCGGGCGTGACGCCCCGCACAAGCACGGTGGGTCCGCGCTCCTGGCCGGGCTCGAGCGTGATGGGGAGCTGGACGTGGACCTCGGGAGAAACGAAGGGTTGGCCGCCGCTGGAACGGATGCCGGGGATGGTGGCGGCGACAAGCCCGGCAACCGAAGCGGCGATTTCGCTGCGCTCTATGGATTCCTCGCTGCCCGCGCCGAGGATGATGACGTTGTCGGGGTCGCCGGTGGCGCGAAGAGAGGTGTCCATGCCCCGGACGAACGCCGCGGCTGCGAGCACGAGCAGAACAACCAGGGCGCTGCCGCCGACGGAGAGCAGCAGGCGCGTGCGGGAGCGGCCCAGGTTGCGGACGGCGTACTCGAAGGGAAGGAACTTCATAGGGTCACACGGCGCGGAAGCAGCTTGCGATTTCACGGCGTGATGCCTGCACGGCGGGCACAAGGCCCGCGGCGATTCCCACGGCTGCGGAGATCAGCAGGCCCATGCCGACGATGGACCAGTCGGGGTAGATGTTCAGGCTCTGGCCCTCGTTGGTGAGGCTGAAGCGCCCGAAGTGAACGACGAGCAGAGCCAGCACCGTGCCCAGCGCCCCGCCCGCGACGCCCATCAGCAGCCCCTCGCCCATGATGAGCTGAGCGATGGCGGCGGAGCGGAAGCCGAGGGTCTGGAGCACGGCGTGCTCTTTGATGCGGTCCTGAACGCTGAGCACGATGGCGTTGCCGATAAGGGCGAGAACCGCGGCGAGGCACCCCCACCCCAGGTATTGCGTGAAGCCGACGATCTCCAGGATGTCCGCCCCGGCCTGAGCGACGAAGGCTTTTTCGGAGCGGGTGGTCGTGGGGTCGGCCTCGTGGCGGAACTCCTCGTCGATGGCCGCGGCGACGCGCTCCAGATCGGCGGGGTCGTGGACGGTGACGTTGAACTGCGTGACGACGCCCAGCCCTGCGCGGTTGGTGGAGGCACGCTGGATGAAGTCAAGGTTGACGTAGGCGACGTTCTCGTCCTGGGGCTCGCTGGAGCGGATGATGCCCGCGACGTAGACGGTGATGCCGGAGGAGGTGAAGGACTGACCGACCTTGAAGCCGCGACGCTGCGCGAGTCGCTCGCCGACGAGCGCGGCGTCGGTGCGGCGCTCCCACGAGGCGAGGTCGCCTTCGAGGAAAGTCCAGCGGCGGGCGAGGGTGGGCAGGTGCTCGGCGCGCACGCCGCGGAAGGTGATGACGTCCAGGCTGGCGCGGCAGTTGTTCACCACGATCTGCATCGGGATGACGTCCTTGACGCCGGGGATCTTCTGAATGCGCGGGCCGTAGTACTCCGGCATGCGGCTGGTGGCGGGACAGAAGCGGTTCTCGCGGTAGACGACGAGCGTCGTGTCCGCGGCGGTCGTGCGGGTGGCCTTCTCCACGCTGCGCTGGAGCGTCTGCACGGCGATGAAGAGAAACATCGCGACCGTCACGCCCGCGACCGTGAGCGTGGTGCGGGTGGTGTGCCGGACGACCTGCTTGAAGATGAGCGGCAGGAAGCGGAAGGGGTTCATGTCGCGGCTCCTTCATGGACCGGGGCCTCGGCAAGACGGCCCTTTTCAAGATGGAGCGTGCGGCCCGCGTACGCGGCGGACCGTGCGTCGTGGGTCACCATGATGAGCGTCTTGCCCAGCTCCTTGTTGAGCCGGCTGAGAAGCTGCATGATGGCGCGGGCGGAGTTGGCGTCGAGGTCGCCCGTGGGCTCGTCGGCGACGATGATCGCCGGATCGGTGACGATCGCGCGGGCGATGGCGACGCGCTGCTCCTGCCCGCCGCTGAGCTGGCGTGGGTAGTGGTCGTGGCGGTCGGCGATGCCGACCAGCTCCAGAGCCGCGGAAACGCGCTCGTGACGCTCCTTCGCGGAGAGAGGGTGAAGCAGCAGCGGCAGCTCGACGTTCTCGTAGGCGGTGAGAACGGGCACGAGGTTATAGAGCTGGAAGATATAGCCGACGTTCGCGCTGCGCCAGTCCGCGAGCTTGGAGCGAGAGAGCGCGGCGATGTCCGTGCCGCGGACGAAGAGGTGGCCGGAGGTGGGCCGGTCGATGCCCGCGATGAGATTGAGCAGCGTGGTCTTGCCGCTGCCGGAGGGGCCCATGAGGGCGAGGAACTCGCCCGCCTCCACGTCGAGATCAAGCTCGTGGAGCGGCGTGATGAGGTTCTCGCCCTTGCGGTAGGACTTGGTGATCTTGCGGCACTCGATGAGAGGCATCAGCGGGCTCCTTTCCCGGCGACGCGGATGCGCTGGCCGTCTTTCAGTCCTTCAAGCGGTTCGATGATGACGCGGTCGCCCTCGCGCAGGTCGCCCGTCGCCTGGACAAGCCCCTCCTGCGCCGGGGTGAAGGTGATGGAGCGGCTCGCCGCGACGGGACCGGCGGCGTGGCTCTGATCGACGATGAAGACGCGGCCCTTGCCCTCTCCTTCCTGGATGACCGACTGTGCTGGAACCAGGACGCGCCGTGCCTGCTCGGAAGCAGCGGCGGACGAAGCCGCGCCGGATTGGGGCGTGCCCATGAAGCGGACGCGGGTGAGCATCTCTGGCTTGAGGGTCGGGCTGGGGTCGTGAAGAGCGACCTTGACCTGCACGGTGTTGCGCTGGATATCCGCCTCGTGGACGATGCGGGTGACTTCGCCCTTGAAGACGACATCGGGCAACGCTTCGGTGACGACGTTCGCGGGCGTACCGACGCCGACCTTCGCGGCCTCCGCGATGGGGACATCGACGCGCACCTGGAGCTTGGCGGGGTTGTACAGACGCAGGATCGCGGGGCCGTCCATGCCCACGCGGGCGCCGGGCTCCACAAGACGCGCCAGCACGACGCCGGAGGCGGGGGCGCGGACGCGGGTTCGCTCCAGCGCCAGGTCCGCTTCCTCGCATGCAACAACGTGCTGCCGGACGCGGGCCTCGGCGGCGAGCACCGCGGCGTGCGCGGCTTCCAGCTCCTGCTCCATCGCGCGGAGGCGCAGCTCCAGGCGTGCGAACTGCCCCTCGGAAACACCGCCGGCGTCCACGAGCCCGCGCTTGCGCTCGACTTCGTCGCGGACCTCGGCGGTGCGGTTGAGAGCGGCGGCGTGGGCGGCGCGTGCCATGGCAAGCTCCGCCTGCATCACCTGAAGCTCCGAAGCGGAACGCTTCTTCGCAAGCTGCGCGTCTTCATCAATGAGCGTGGCGACCACCTGATCCTTCTCGACGTGCTCGCCTTCAAGGACGAGCACTTCCTTCACGACGCCCGCGGTGAGCGCGGGGACGGTGATGGCGTAGGGATCAGCCTCGACCCAGCCGGGCGCCTGCACGAGCACCTGGGGCGCGGCGCCCGAGGGGGCGGGGCCGTTGTTCGCGATCGCAACGACGGGAGCGACGTTGACCTCCACCGCGGGGACGAGCGCATCACGCGCGGTGTAGAGCAGCAGCGCGGCGACGGCGGCGATGATGATGATGGGAAGGCCGACGCGGAGCAGCCAGCGGCGCGGGGGCGGGCTGACCTGCGTCGCGGTGCTGCCGCGGGTGAGCGTGAGGAGGTTGGGTTGCGAGGTCACTGTGCGGCCTCCTGTGGTGTTTCGGTGCGGGGACGCGGCCCGGCAAGCTCGTGGAGCCTGACCAGGGCGGCGTGCTCGGCGCGGCGGGCTTCGACCAGGTCCATCAGCGCTTCCTGCCGCCGCGAGAGCGACTGGAGCAGGAGCAGCGTGTCCACCTCGCCGAGCTGCGCCACGCTGCGAGCATCCTCGAACTGACGCTGGGCGAGCGGGGCGACCTCCCGCTCGATGGTCTCACGCTGCGCGAGGGCGGCGCGGTAGGCGACCTCGGCGCTGGCAAGCTCGGACTCGATGCGCTCGAGCGTGGTTTCAACGACGGCGCGGGCGAGCTCCCGCCGGGCTTCGGCACGGGCGATGCCCTGCTGGTTGCGGTTCCACAGAGGGATGGGAACCTGGAACATGACCACGGCCTCGTCCATGCCCTCCTCCCGTCCGTAGCCGGGGCCAGCCATCAGGTCCGGGTACTGCTTGCGCACTTCCAGCTTGAGCATTCGTTCCGCGGCCTCGTACTCGGCCATCGCGACCGCCACGGCGGGGCTGAAGCGTGCGAGGTCTTCGGCGGCGTTCTCAAGGGGCGGCTGCGCGGGTGCGCCGGGGACAAGCTCCAGCGGCGCCGTCGGGGAGATGCCCATGATCCTGCGGATGCGCAGCTCTCCCTCGCGCAGGGCAGACTCCGCGGCGATGAGTCTGTTTCGCAGCATCGCCTGCTCGATGCGGAACATGCGGGCCTCGATGGGGGCCAACTCACCCGCCTTCTCCAGCTCGTCAACGGTGCGGACCAGCCCGTCCAGCAGCTCGGCGTATTCGCACATCACGCCGAGCTTCGCGGCGGCGGCGGACCATTCCACCCACGCCATGCGCAGGGCGTTGAGCGTCGCCCACTCCTGCTCATACAGGCGCGCCAGGTCGGCGCCGTGCTCGGCCCCGGCCAGCTCGCGCTCCACGGCGAGGCGGCCCGAGATGGGCAGGGTGAGGCCGAGGGTGGTCATCACCATCCAGGGGTGCGGGGCGCTCTGAAGGAAGCGGGCGACGTTGCCGCCCAGCACGGGGTCTTCCCAGCGCCCGGCGTGCTCCGCGTCGGCGCGGGTGACGCCCGCGCGCAGGCGGGCGAGCCGCAGGTCGGCGTTGTAGAGGAGGG
>Ga0065721_10001971_pt1 | contig 91644 bp, 86 predicted proteins | sample Mesricmetagenome_FD_59108 | JGI IMG/M metagenome (GOLD analysis project Ga0065721, IMG submission 59108) | Mesophilic microbial community from rice straw/compost enrichment Sample: eDNA_1 v2 (version 2) | ecosystem: Engineered > Solid waste > Grass > Composting > Bioreactor | place: USA: Davis... | reverse complement strand
GCGGAGCTTCCCGAGCGGGTGATCGACAAAGGAATCCCCGGAGCTGGATTACTGGCAATGATATTAACCGGTAAATACCAGGATCATCTTCCACTATACCGCCAGAAGCAGATCTTCGCCAGGGAAAACATACAGATACCTTCCTCCACGATCGAAGGCTGGACAAAACAGGCGCTGGAAAAGTTGGAACCCCTATACGAACAGCTTGTTTACCATACCAAGACCAAAGGCTACCTGCAGGTCGATGAAACAAGAATTAAAGTACTGGACAGTGATAAGAAAGGGGCTGCCCACACCGGTTGGTATTGGGTATACCATGCTCCTTTGGATGGAACGGTATTGTTTGATTATAGCCCTACCCGCGGCAGCAGCGCGCCATTACCCATGCTGGGGAACTTCAAGGGATATCTCCAGAGTGACGGATATGGCGTGTACGAAAAATATGGCAAAAAGAAAGAGGTTACCCATTTAGCCTGCTGGGCGCATACAAGAAGGGAGATGGAACGGGCTTTGGACAGTGACCGCCCACGGGCAGAAAAAGTGCTTCTTATGATCCAGCAGCTATATGCTGTGGAAAGACAGGCTAAACAAGAGAAGCTCACACCGGAACAGAGAAAAACACTGCGCCTGGAAAAATCGCTGCCGGTGATCAACGAACTGGGGAAGTGGATCTTTAAAGAGATAAAGAACACGTTACCTAAAAGTCAGATCGGCAAAGCGATGGCTTATGCATATGCCAGATGGGATGCGCTGTCCGCATACTTATATGATGGAAATCTGCAGATTGACACGAATCAATGTGAGAATGCACTCCGCCCATGCTGTTTGGGTCGCAAGAATTACCTCTTCGCCGGATCACACCAAGCCGCACAGCGAGCAGCTATGATCTACTCCTTCTTCGCCATCTGCAAGAAGCATGATGTAAATCCCTTTCAGTGGTTGAAATATACGCTGCAGAATATTATGACAATAAACCACAAAAACTTGAAAAACCTCTTCCCACAGAACTATAAGAATATTACTCCGTAATCAAACATGTACTTCGTAGGGCGGATACCAATAGCTAGACTACTGGCGTCCGAGATGACGATATTCGGAGTAGTGATGGTGTCGGGGTTGCTTTTTGTTCGTTCCGGCTCGCTCAGCATGGGTGACCTGATTCCATTTCTGGTTGTCGGAATTGGAATGCCGACGTCAATTGTACCGGCAATACATGGGTCGCAGGGTCTACGTAAGGGGCGGCTGTCCGCCGGAAATGTAGAAAATCTATTGAATCGAAAACCGTTGCCCGAACCGTTGCAGTTCCAAACAATGAACGGGTATCAGATATCGTTTAATGATGTGTCTTTCGCCTATGACGGACAAAATATGGTTTTGAAAAACATCAATTTGACCTGTGAGCCTGGAACTGTCACAGCACTAGTGGGGCCATCCGGGGCAGGAAAATCAACATTAGCCAATTTGTTACCTCGCTTCTACGACGTGACAGCTGGATCCATATCTATAGGTGGTGCAGACATACGATCAATACCATCAAACCGCTTGCTATCATCGATGTCCTTGGTTTTTCAGGATGTCGTACTGCTCCGAGACACCGTTGCCGAAAATATTCGCATCGGTAAATCCGGAGCAACACTTGCCGAAATTAAAGACGCCGCACAAGCGGCTCAAATCCATCACGTTATCGAACAATTGCCAAATGGGTATGATACTGTCTTAGGTTCCGGTTCTAGCGGGTTGTCGGGAGGGGAACGCCAGCGACTCACTATCGCCAGAGCAATTTTGTCGGGCGCCCCTATTGTCATTCTCGATGAGGCAACCGCATCTCTAGATCCCGATAGCGAGTTAGCTGTACAGCAAGCATTGTCAAAGCTTGCCTCGGGAAAAACAATGATTGTCATTGCTCATCGGCTGCACACCATTCAGGAAGCCGATCAAATCATCGTCATTGACGATGGCCAAATCGTTGAAACCGGAAAGCACAAAGAATTGATCATCGCTAATGGTCTTTATAGCCGTATGTGGAATTCACAACAAAAAAATCAAAATCGATATGATAAAGAAATTATATAGTTTATGGCCAGAGCCGGGATTGTTGGTTCGGCTTGGCGCACTGCATGCAACCAATGCGATCCTACAAGGTGTGCTTCTAGGGATGCTAATACCTGTTTTACGAGCGCTATTGCAACCAAAACCAAATTTCGTAGAAGCTGAACCGTGGCTTGTAGCGGGTGGAATACTACTGGTTGTCTATGCTGTATTGACGATTATCGCAACTCCTGTAGGATTTACTGCGAGTATGGAACTTACCGCAAAACTTAGACACCATGTGATGAAGCATATTACCGTCTTGCCATTGGGATGGTTCACAACAGAACAGAAAGCCCGTATGGCACGGTCAATTACTGCTGATGTAGGCAACGCACCAAATCTCGCCGTAACCATCGGTGCTCCAGCAATTACCGCCACTCTGGTACCGGCTACGCTTATTTTGGTCACATTTTTCGTTGATTGGCGAATAGCACTCTTATTATTGACTATCATGGTGATAGCACTTGTTGCTTTAAGACATGCAGGTAACGTTGCAGCTATAGCCGATGAAGAACTCGAAGAAGCTGCTACAGAAATTGCCGGACGCGCCATCGAACTTGGTCAGGCACAAACCGTGCTCCGTGCTGCTGGATTGGGTATTTCAGGAACATCACGTATGCAAGGAGCATTGGAGGAACATCGCATTACCTATCGCAGGGGATTGCAAAAGTCCCTGTGGCCCGATCTTACTTTTACGGGTGTAGTCATGGGCGGCTTCATTGCATTGATTGTGTTAGGCATACAGTTATTGGTCAATAATACACTCTCTGTGCCCGATACCATCGCGCTGTTTGTAATTGCCGTACGCTTTCTTGAACCGCTCGGTTCCCTGATTGAGTTGATAGGTGCTTTGCGTGCCATGAATAATGCGGTAACAAGGGTTCAGGACATCCTTGATACGCCAAGTTTGCCCAAATGCGATAATGGCATAAAAACAATTGAACATGCGGGTATAACGCTCGAAAACGTGTGTTATTCCTACGGGAACAATCTCGCGTTAGACGATGTTTCTTTCCATTGTCCACCCGGTAGTACCACGGCTTTGGTCGGAGCATCTGGATCAGGAAAGACAACTGTAATAAGAGCTATTGCCAGATTTTTTGATGTTGACAGCGGAACCGTCCGCATTGGAGGCAAGGAACTAATGTCTTACGATTACGATAGTTTGATGCAGCATGTAGCTGTTATATTCCAAGATGTATATCTGTTTGATACGTCAATTGAGGATAATCTAAGGCTCGCGAAACCGGATGCATCTACGACGGAATTATCAAAGGCAGCAGAACTTGCATGCTTAGACGAAATGATCGCGCGATTACCTAATGGTTGGGAAACGAAAGTTGGAGAAGCGGGTACGTCGTTGTCAGGTGGAGAACGTCAGCGGGTTTCAATTGCAAGAGCATTTCTTAAAAACGCACCTATTGTACTGATTGACGAGGCAAGTTCTGCGCTGGATCCTGAAAATGAAAGGGCCATCAGCCGTGCGATAGCGAATTTGGCAAGTGACGTTAACCGTACGGTAATTATTATCGCACATCGACCTACAACTCTTGCTGCCGCCACGCAGGTAGTCTCCTTACATGAAGGAAAAGTTGTTGAGTTTGGTGACCCCGAAGCGTTAAAAAGTGGCAATGGTGTGTTTTCCAAACTATTCCACCAATACGAAAATGTAAGGAGTTGGCATATTTCCAAAGGTTAACTATAGCGATGCTCGAACTTTGATTAATGGTCTCTACCTAATATAGAGTTTAATCAACATATAAAATTGAGGGTCTATAATGACATAATCAGCTATCACAAAATGAAAGTATGAAAGATAAATCGATTAGTTGGATATTCAGCTTGGAAAACGATTTACATCCAAGTCAAGTAAACGTCAACGGGATTGACAATTCCTATTTTCATCGCACCATTGCGAATTTGCGAAAAAACTGCAAGGTATTTCGCCCCGAATTTATAAGAATATATTGCCGTTCTAAACAACAATCCATCACCTTACTAAGGCAATTGATTCATGCAAGCGATACGGTGAGTAAATATCTTTTGGGTATGGCTCCTTCATGGAATGAAGGGCGATTTTCTTCGCGAAAAAGGCAGCTATATATTCAAACGCTTTCGTCTTTACAGGTATTAGTAGATTCATCCATTTCAATGGATCGTGAACGGTTTTACGCATTGCCGATAACTGTCTACGCTCAGTCGGATATTCGTATATTACTCAGATATAAACTAGAGACACTTCGAGAAAACTTAGCGAATTCGAGTCTTAAGCAGAATCTAATTGAATTAATAGTTACCGGCATTCAATTGCTTATCCGAAGAAAAAAAATTACCGGAGAAAATGTAGAATATGCATTTACTATAATGATATGGCAGGATTGTGGGGATCGTGTATATCTCGGATACCATTAATTTGAATGAACGGCTTTTGGAGGCTGGCTTGGCTTGGCATTACAAAGTTTACGATAATAATCCTTTTTGGGCAGCTAAAGAATTAAATGCAAGGGACAGCGGCGATGGCCTGTGGGGAGAAGGGAAGGCGGTTCCTCCATGGGACTGGCGGAAAGGGAAAAGACAGTAGAATTTGTAGGTTCAAAAAAAATAATTACCTTTGCGATCCAATTTCGTACGAAAGGAGGTATAACAGGATATGATTATTGTAAATGTAAAAGAAGGTGAATCGTTAGACAGGGCATTGAAGCGCTTCAAGAAGAAATTCGAGAAAACCGGAGTGCTACGAGAATTGCGCGCCCGTCAGGCTTATGAGAAGAAATCCGTTACCCGTCGTACGCAAATTAAGAAGGCTATTTATAAGCAAAGCCTCAATCAAGATACGATTTAAGGATTCAAAGAATAGATTGCAATTTATTTGCAACATCTGAAAACTATCTGTATATTCAACGTGTAGAATATAAAGGTAGTTTTCGATGTTTATAGAGCGTTTTGTAAATTTTATTCAGCACGAAAAGCGCTATTCCCGCCACACGCTGACGGCTTATCGTCATGAGATTCAGCGGTTCGTTAACTATCTGATCGAGCGTAATATCGAGGCGGGTAAGGTAACACACCGCGAAGCGAGATCGTATCTAGCGGTATTGCTTGAAGAAGGTCAAAGCCCGATAAGCATCAACCGGAGCCTTTCCGCCCTCCGCACGTATTACAAATTCTTATTGCGTGAAGGCGGCGCATCCCAGAACCCATTCGCCTTAGTTAAGGCTCTGAAGACCCCCAAGAAGCTTCCTGTGGTGGTAGACAAAGACAAGCTGTCGTCGCTATTGGATATGGAAGGTGTTTTTCCGGATACATTTGAAGGAATTCGTGATAAGACCGTCATGGAATTGCTGTTTGGAACGGGTATCCGATTGTCGGAGTTATTGCAAATCCGGATTGAGCATATCGATTTCTATAACCGAAATGTCCGTATTTTCGGAAAACGGAACAGGGAGAGACTTGTTCCGTTGAACCAAACGCTAATAAAACAACTCCAACATTACATTCAGGAAAAAAAAATACAATCATTTAATAACAATTCAACGTGTTTGATCGTTACTAAAGAAGGGAGACAAGCATATCCCAAATTGATCTATGACATTGTAAAACATTATCTTGGTGCAATTTCCTCGCAGCAAAAGAAAAGCCCTCATGTATTGAGGCATACATTCGCGACCGCCCTGCTTGACAATGGCGCGGATTTGAATGCAATCAAAGAATTGTTAGGGCATGCGGGACTTGCAGCAACACAGGTCTATACACACAATTCAGTCGAGCGACTTAAATCAGTTTATAAACAGGCCCATCCAAAGGCTTAAAAAAGGAGGAATCTATGAATATCATCGTGCAATCGATCCGGTTTGATGCGGACAAAAAATTAATCCAATTCATCCAAAAGAAAGTGAACAAACTTGACCAGTTTTTTGACCAGATCATCGATGGCGAGTGCTACCTGAAACTGGAAAATGTGGAAGATGAAGCGAATAAAATCACGGAATTTAAACTGAATATACCAGGTAGTCAATTGTTTGCCAAGGCGCAGGCGAAATCCTTTGAGGAGGCTACAGATATTGCGGTCGAATCCCTGCGGAGACAAATCAATAAGCATAAGACTAAAACACGTGCCAGAGCTAGTAATCATAAGGAATTGCTTTCATTGGTAGATGAGCGCCTCGCGTAGTCTCATTTCAATATCTCATACTTACCGGCAGTCTCAAACGACTGCCGGTTTTTTTTTGAATTGTTTACTATCTTTGGGTGCCAAAACCCGAAGACAATCATGTACAAATGGTTTGAAAGATACTTTGCATTTAGCCGCCGAGAATTAAATGGCATCTGTATGTTGGGGGGGCTGCTTTTTTTTTCGTGGTTGATTGTGAATATTTTAACTTGGGGGGTCCGTGAGGATGCGGTCGATATGGCCCATCACATTGAAGAAATTGAGCGCTTTTTGGCTACAGCGAGTGAGCGACAGCAATCGACGGTTAAGAGCGATCTAGAGCCCTCGAAACAACCCCAAGTGGCGTATGATGTGGAATATTTTATCTTTGATCCAAATGGGCTGTCGGTAATCGATTGGAAGCGGTTGGGCCTCTCGGAAAGGCAGATACGAGTGATTAAGAATTATGAAGCTAAAGGTGGGCGATTTCAAAAAAAAGAAGACCTGAAAAAAATTTATTCTCTGCACGACAGAGATTACATTCGGTTGGAGCCTTATATTCGTATCCCTGTAACTGAACCGGCACCGAACCTGAATACAGTTTCGAAAGATGCATCATCAGCGGATGCAGAGGAAAAGTCGATGGCGGCGGACCTATCGGCGCGAGTAACTATTGAACTCAATGCGACGGATTCGCTTGCCTTGCAACGGTTGCCAGGTATCGGCCCTGTCTATGCTTCCCGTATCGTGCGGTTTCGTGACCGTCTGGGAGGATTTTACGACGTATCTCAACTGATGGATGTCTACGGAATGGATACTATGCGGTTTAACGGACTAAAACCGTACGTTTATGTGGATAGCAGCCGTGTTGAAAAGATAGGGGTGAATTCAGCCGATTATGAACAATTAAAAAATCATCCATTCATCACTCCAAAGCTAGCTAATGCCATTGTCCAATACCGCAAACAACATGGTCCCTATCGATCGCTGTCCGATTTATGGCAAATAGCGATAATGGATGACGTGATTTTTCGTAAAATTGTGCCGTACTTAACGCTATCTAATGATTGACCAGCAACTTAAAGACGTCATACGGGACGTATCGGATTTTCCCAAACCAGGTATCGTATTTAAAGACATTACTCCTATCCTGAAAAACACCCAGTTGTGCGATGCTATTTTAGAAGGATTTCTGGAACGCTTACAGCCGGATGCCATTGATGTGGTGGCAGGAATCGAAAGCCGGGGTTTTTTATTCGGATTGTCGTTAGCGCAACGGCTTGGAAAACCTTTTGTACCGATTCGGAAGCAAGGGAAATTGCCTTACCGTACGGTTGCTCAGTCGTATGCATTGGAGTATGGAGAGGCAATTGTTGAAATCCATGAAGATGCGTTTGAACCGGGGGCGCGCGTACTTGTCCATGACGACTTGCTTGCAACCGGCGGTACAGTCATTGCTACAAGCAAACTGATCGAGAAATTGGGCGGCACGATTGCCGGATATGCGTTTATCATTAGCCTGGATTTTCTGGCGGGAAAAGAAAAGCTGGCCGATTACAGCCAGCAGGTCGTTTCTTTGGTTGATTACTAAATCGTGAAGCGCTACATTTTTTTACCGGTAATGGTAACGTCGGAAACAATGGTCATTGGAATCTGCATCCCTTGTATTTCGAGATTACCGCTGATATCCTGTTTTAATGCGGTCTTTATCGGCAGTCCGGATGCGATGTCCAGTTCTAAAATCCCTTTTTGGGTGCCGTTTAGATCGAGTTCGGCGCCTTGAAGTAATGGATTGCCGCCGTTTTCCAGTTTGGAGAAGACCAATTGCCCGTCGACAGCAACGATGGCTAGATCGCCATTTATTTCCGAGAGGGTGAATTCGGATGTTGCGGTTGAATGCAACATGCCGGCCACGGACCCGGAGAAGCTTTTGGTCCACGTATCGCCCTTGCCTACGGTTTTGTTCGGATAAATATTTGTGATCTGGTTCATGTTCTGGATCATGGTTGAATCCCCAAAACTTTGTTTCAATATTTCAGCTTGTTGATCGTCTACTGATCCGATAATTTCGGCCAATCCTTCAATCTCTTTTACATTTCCTTCTTCATTGATTCGCATCAAAAATGATTTACCGACTAAATTGGCTAGGGTCTTCAGTTCGCCTGTGCCAGCCTCCGGATTTTCGGAGTCAAAGTGTAATTGTTGCATGCCGCTGGCAACATCGGTGTCCATTTTGATGGCGCCGAATGTAACGTTGATGGTGGTAATGCCATTCTCCACCGTTTGGACGTCATAGATATAATCAGAGGCCATGTTTTGCTTGGTTACAATTCGTTGTCCCATCATTTCTTGCGTGATATCCTGTTTCACGATAGACGAAAAAAGATATTTATCACCGGGTTTTAGGTTGAACTTCAGCCGGATTTCCTGATGTTCGCGGGAAGTGGTCCTTTTCAGGTTGGGCTGATCTGCCTGCCCCCCGTGGTACGTGAAAAACAGGAATAATAATACCCCCAATACTTTTGCGTGCCTCATAATTTGCATTTCTTTAAGTGTTACCAAGTTTGCTGTCAAATGTAAAATTTATACCGGTTTGCTGTATGTTTTTTTAATGAAATTGAGAAATCATACCCAAAACTATATTGTTCCGCATTATACGGTATTTTCTTTGGTTTGCATTTCGGGCGGTATTCGTTATTATTGTATAAATACCAAGGGATTATGCACACAGAATCACTAGTAATGGGCGACGAAAACCGGGAACTTATACGCCAGATGGTACAAGAATTCGTGGAAAAAAACGTTCGACCGCACGTCATGATATGGGATGAAGCACAGACTTTTCCGGTTGATACCTTCAAGAGGATGGGACAATTGGGAATCATGGGCGTGTTGGTGCCGGAGGCGTACGGCGGTGCAGGATTGGGATACCATGAATATGTAGACATCATTGCGGAAGTGGCCAAAGTATGTGGCGGTATCGGACTATCATTGGCCGCACATAACTCGTTATGTACGGGACATATCTTAACGTTTGGCAATGACGGGCAGAAGCAGCAATGGCTACCCAAATTAGCTTCTGCCGAATGGATTGGTGCCTGGGCACTCACCGAGGCAAATACCGGCTCAGATGCGTTGCGTATGAGGAGTACGGCCGTTTTAGACGGCGATGTTTACGTGGTGAATGGTTCGAAGAATTGGATAACGCACGGAATGAGCTGTGATGTCGCCGTGGTAATGGCGCGGACGGGCGAAAGCGGGCGATCCCGGGGTGTCTCGGCGTTTGTTATCGAAAAAGGTACCCCCGGATTCACATATGGAAAAAAGGAAAACAAATTGGGTATGCGCGCTTCAGAGACCACGGAATTGATCTTTGATAACTGCCGGGTACCCCGTGAAAACTTACTTGGTGCCGAAGGGGAAGGGTTTAAACAGGCTATGAATGTGTTGGACGGTGGCCGGATATCAATCGCTGCATTGGCATTGGGTATCGCGAAGGGCGCGCTGGAAGCCGCGGTTAAATATGCAAAGGAGCGGCACCAGTTTGGGCAACCCATAGCTAATTTCCAGGGGATATCGTTTAAACTTGCAGATATGGCCACCGAGATTGAGGCCGCCGAACTACTCATCAGACAAGCGTGTGAGCTAAAGAACAACGGAAAAGAGGTGACTAAATATTCGGCAATGGCCAAGTATTATGCGTCGGAAATGGCTGTACGATGCGCGACGGAGGCTGTTCAGATTTTTGGGGGATATGGATATACGAAAGATTTTCCGGTCGAAAAGTATTACCGCGATGCCAAGTTGTGTACCATCGGCGAGGGGACTTCCGAAATCCAGAAACTGGTGATTGCGCGAGAGGTGCTACAATAACCTATTGACAAATTACTACCTTTGCGAATCGAATCGATAAATTATGGAATGGATCTTAAATCCGGAAATTTGGATATCATTGCTCACCTTGACTGTACTGGAGATTGTTCTGGGCATTGATAATATTGTTTTCATCTCTATTTTAAGCGGCAAACTCCCGCAGGAACAACAAAAGAAAGCCAGGCAACTGGGCTTGTTTCTCGCGTTGATCATGCGGGTTGGCTTATTGTTCTCCGTAAAATGGATCATGTCGTTGACGGAACCCTTCCTGAAATTGGGCGAATGGCTGGGTATCCAAAACGAAAGTGTTAATCACTATTTGACTCTCTCTGGCAGGGATTTGATTCTGTTATTGGGTGGTTTGTTTTTGATTTACAAGGCAACCTCCGAGATCCACACAAAGCTGGAGGGAGAGGAACACCGTCATGAGTTGAAAGGAAAGGTTGTTACCTTTGCCAACGTCATTTTCCAGATTATCATTTTGGATATCGTATTCTCGTTGGATTCGGTCATTACCGCCGTGGGTATGGTAGACCACATCGAAGTTATGATTGCGGCCGTTATTATTGCTGTGGCTATCATGATGCTCTCGGCAGAATCCATCAGCCGCTTTGTAAATCAGCATCCTACGGTGAAAATGCTGGCACTGGCTTTCTTGATACTCATCGGGGTATCGCTTACCGCGGAGGCATTTGAACAACATATACCTAAAGGGTATATCTACTTTGCAATGGCGTTTTCGGTTTTGGTGGAGTTTCTGAACTTAAAAGCAAAAAAGAAGCGATCAGATCCGGTTGACCTTGGCCCGCCTCAAAGCGAATGAATGAGCGCCCAATACCGGAAACCCAAAATTGCCCGCTGGCTTTTTGTCAGCGTGGCAGGGTCTTTCCCCGAATATTTTGGTAATAAACGGTTGTTGAGTTTAACGAGTAACTTAAACAAGACTTTCTTCATTTATTTCCTAAATTTGTCGGCGACTGATTCGTTCACTTCCACTTATTCAAATTTAACATGGCTAAAGCAAAAAAAGAAGAAAAACGACATATTCCTGTAGTGACTTCTAAGTCCCTCCGTTTTTTCGAAAAATATATTAACAATCCTTCGCCCACCGGTTTTGAGTGGGAGGGGCAACGTCTATGGTTGGACTACTTGAACCCGTACGTGGATGAAACGTTTACCGACGCCTATGGAACCGCTGTGGCTGTTATCAATCCCAAGGCGGAGTTTAAAGTGGTGATCGAGGCCCATGCCGATGAAATATCGTGGTTTGTAAACTACATTACCAAAGATGGACTGATCTATGTGATCCGAAACGGGGGCTCTGACCATCAGATTGCGCCTTCAAAGCGGGTAGATATTCATACGGAAAAGGGCATTGTCAAAGCGGTGTTCGGATGGCCAGCGATTCACACACGATCGGGAGAAAAGGAAGAGAGCCCAACCCTGAAAAACATCTTCCTCGATTGTGGTTGTACCAGCAAAGAGGAGGTAGAAGCCCTGGGGATTCATGTAGGATGCGTGGTGACCTACGAAGACCAGTTTATGGTGTTGAATGACCGTTATTACGTGGGACGTGCCCTAGACAACCGAGCTGGGGGTTTTATGATTGCTGAAGTAGCTCGCCTGCTTAAAGAGAACAAAAAGAAGCTGCCTTTTGGATTGTATATTGTGAATTCTGTGCAAGAGGAAGTTGGCCTGCGCGGAGCGGAAATGATTGCGCAGCGGATTAAACCGGATTTAGCGATCATCACAGACGTAACACACGATACGCAGACTCCAATGATTAATAAAGTTACACAAGGCGATTTGGCTTGCGGCAAGGGGCCGGTTGTTTCTTATGCGCCGTCCGTACAAATTAACTTCAATAAACTATTGGTCGATACGGCTATAAAAAAGGGAATTCCGTTTCAGCGACAGGCGTCGTCCCGATGGACGGGGACCGATACCGACGCATTTGCTTATTCCAATGAGGGGGTTCCGTCGGTGTTGATCTCCCTGCCATTGCGCTATATGCACACAACCGTAGAAATGATTCATAAAGAGGATGTGGATAACGTGATCCGTTTGATTTATGAGGCTTTACTGTCGATCAAATCGGGACAGGATTTCAGATCGTTCGCTAACTAATCGTATAACCGCCCTAACATATAAACACGATGGCAGAAAAAAATGAAAATCAATTGAACATTGAGCTGGCAGAGGATGTCGCAGAGGGCGTCTACTCCAACTTGGCGATCATCACGCATTCCAACACGGAATTCGTACTCGATTTTATACGGGTAATGCCCGGCATTCCGAAAGCGAAGGTGAAGTCCAGAATTATTCTGACGCCTGAGCACGCAAAACGGTTGTTACGGGCTCTCGACGATAATATCGCAAAATATGAAGCGGTAAACGGCAATATCAATGCACAGGATGAACCTCCGTTTCCGATGAATTTCGGGGGGCCTACCGCACAGGCATGAGTTAGGTACTTTTGGGCTTACTGAAGATAGCCATGATGAATGCGATGGCGGCCAGAATAATTAAGATATTGAACAGGCCCTTTAGCGCATACCAAAAAATACCGATACCCCAAATGACAAGCAGGATTAATGCCAGAATAAATAGAAAACTTCTCATGGTGTTTTTCAATAGGTAACCATAAAATGGAGGGATTGTTTTTGCAATTCAGGCAAGTTTAGCTATTTTTGCATCGATTTGTAGGAGCGCCAATAGCTCAGCTGGATAGAGCAACGGTTTTCTAAACCGTCGGTCTCAGGTTCGAATCCTGATTGGCGTACAAATTGAAACCTTCCGGTCAGAAATGATCGGAAGGTTTTTTCATTTTACGACTCGTACTTCATTTGTCGCTGTTCAATTTATCGCGGTGTCCTTCACGCAGTTGGCGATTTTAGCGGTAGATAATGAAAAAAAAGGTATAATTGAATTTGCAATCTATCGTAGAGTTTGTACTTTTGCGCCGGAGAGTTGGCAGAGTGGTCGAATGCGGCGGTCTTGAAAACCGTTGTCTGTAACAGGACCGGGGGTTCGAATCCCTCACTCTCCGCCAAGCAAATGAAGCCCCGCAATAGCGGGGTTTTTTCGTTTGCAGGCAAGCCAAGCTTGCTTGCAGCTCCCCCTTCAAGGGATCACCGAAACGACGTGAAGGTAATCCCTCACTCTCCGCACAGATGAAGCCTGGCAATAGCCGGGCTTTTTTTGTTGAAGACCTTTATTCGCCGATCAGCGTAACAAAAATATTTTGTTAGCTTTGAATTTACTTCAAACGGGGAGAACCATGAAACATGTACTATTGATACTTTGCTGGCTCGGTCTTGCACTCATCGGTCAAGCGCAAAACGACGCAGTCATCACTTTCCATAAAGGGAGAACGCAGGTCGGTGTCAACGAAGATGGGCGCTTGCAAATCAATGTACCGCCAAAGGAAATGCGTAAATTTAAGGAAACGGGCTGGGTACAGTACAGCGACTTTGGTGCAAAAGGAGACGGAAAAACGGATGACATAGATGCAATTGCGGCCACCCACGCATTTGCCAATGCCCAAAAGCTACCGGTAAAAGCAGATGATAACGCTACGTATTATATCGGAGGAAAGCCGCGTACTGCCATCATCAAAACCGATACCTATTTTGGAAAAGCCGCCTTTATCATTGACGATACCAACGTTGAGCGTATCGGTGCGGCGGTTTTTATGGTAAGCTCGGAAAAGCTTCCTTTTAAGCCGGAGGGAGTTTCTTCGCTTCGGAAGAACCAGGCAAAACTTGGCCTAACGTTTCCCAGTCCCTGTCTTATTGCTGTGGTCAATGCGAACGTAAAACAGTATATCCGTTTTGGTCCGAATCAGAATAATGGATCACCGCAAACCGACATTTTTGTAGTAGACAAAAACGGTGTTGTGGATATGAATGCACCAATTATCTGGGATTTTGACGAGGTTACCAGCATCACAGCTTTACCCATTGACGAAGCACCGCTGAAAATTACCGGTGGGGTTTTTACGACGATCGCCAATAAAGCCGAATCAAAATATACGTATTACAGCCGCAACATTGCCATACGGCGGTCCAATGTGACGGTCGACGGGCTTATGCACTATGTAACAGGAGAAGGCGACCAAGGAGCGCCCTATAGTGGTTTCATTGAGATAAAAGACTGTTCCTACGTGACGGTGAAAAACACCGTTCTTACCGGACGAAAAACGTATACCACCATTGGGTCTGCAGGAAAGCCTGTGTCTATGGGAACCTACGACATCGCGGTTAATCGTGCGCTCAACGTTTCCTTTATTAACTGCACGCAAACAAACGACATCAATGATACCAGGTATTGGGGAATCATGGGCTCCAATTTTGGAAAGAATCTTTTGTATGATGGATGTGCCTTATCTCGGTTCGATGCGCACCAAGGAGTGGCAAATGCTACCATCCGTAACTCCACGCTTGGCCACATGGGAATCAATGCCATAGGCACCGGAATTTTTATATTAGAGAATAGTACGATCTTCAGCAGAAACATCATTAACCTGCGGCCAGATTATGGCAGCACATGGCAAGGGGAACTTATCATCCGCAACTGTGTTTTCAAACCTATTGCTGGAAAGTCGTTCAATACGTCGCTTATTAATGGAAACTATAGCGGTCAGCACGATTTTGGATACGTTTGTTATATGCCGGAGCGTATTACCATTGAAAATTTAAAGATTGACGACGCCAATGACTCCGATGACTATAAAGGGCCTGCTCTTTTTGCCGATTTCAATCCGCAGATGAAAGACGAGTCTTATCAGGAGAAATTTCCTTACATAAAAACGAAAGAGGTAATTCTTAGAAATACAACCACAACATCCGGCAAACCATTAAGAATAAGTGACAATCTATTCATGTTCAAAGATGTAAGGATATTGGAACACTAAGCAGTGCACTTGTGTCATTTCCAAAGTACAAAATGGCGTATTGACAAATTGTAGGAGAGCGTTATGAGTTGTTAGCAAGTGATAGGAATAATTGCCACGAAAACAGCAGTGTTGGGAGGAAGCTGGGAGATTTGTGCGATTACAGTAATGTAGCGGCGAACAGAGTTTTCAGAATAAATGCAAGATCTTATGGGGCAAAAACGGTAAAAAAGGGTATTTTTGCCAGATATGACAGACTTAACCAAGCCGACGATAGGTGTTATCGGAAGTGGCAGTTGGGCAACTGCAATGGTAAAAATGCTAGGCGATAACGACGCCGAAAAGGCCGTATATTGGTGGGTACGCAATAAGGATACGGCCGATTATATCCGTAGCTTCAGGCACAATCCTAATTACCTAAGTGCGGTTACTGTCGGCCTATCTAAACGTTATATCCTTACTGATGCCCGCGCCGTGATTGCACAGGCTGATTTGATCATTCTCAATACGCCCGCAGCGTTTTTGAAAGATGCGCTGAAAGGGATCACTTCCGATATGCTGCGTGGCAAAATTATCGTGTCGGCTATAAAGGGTATAGTACCGGATGAAAACCTGATCGTCGGCGATTACCTTCAACAGGAATTTCAGGTGCCGATCACGCAAATCGCGGTAATTGGAGGCCCCTGCCATGCAGAGGAGGTCTCCCTTGAAAAGCTTTCTTACCTGACCGTCGCCTCTCAGAATACGCAGTTGGCAACTCAAGTGGCTTCTTTGATCAATACACGGTATATCAAAACCAACGTTTCTGACGATATTTACGGAACGGAATATGGCGCGGTACTAAAGAACATTTACGCCGTGGCGGCCGGTATTTGCCATGGTGTGGGATTTGGCGATAATTTTCAGGCAGTATTGGTATCCAATGCAATCAGGGAAATGGCCCACTTTGTGAACGCGGTCCATCCCATCAGCCGCGATATCAAGGAATCAGCTTATTTGGGCGATTTGCTGGTTACCGTCTATTCCCAATTCAGTCGAAACCGTACCTTTGGGAACATGATCGGCAAAGGATATTCCGTAAGGTCTGCGCAGTTGGAAATGAATATGGTAGCCGAAGGTTACTATGCATCGCGTTGTATCCAGCAGATCTGTATGACGCACGGGATTGATTTGCCAATCTGCAATGCTGTGTATAATATATTATATCGGCAGCTATCGCCAACCATTGAAATGAAGAGTTTAGCAGAAAAATTAACCTAATGAAAATGCGTTGTTTATTAGTCTTCCTGATCCTTTTAGGTGTTTCTTGCAACTCGTTTAGACAAACGGCGGTACCGTCGTATCGCAATGGGGTTGTGGTGTCCGCTCATCCCGAGGCATCTGCGGTTGGATTACAGATACTTCAAAGTGGAGGAAATGCCATTGATGCGGCTGTGGCCGTCCAATTTGCGTTGGCCGTAGTTTATCCCAATGCCGGCAACATAGGTGGCGGTGGTTTCATGGTTTATCGTGGGGCTGATGGAGATTTTGCTGCTCTGGATTTTCGCGAAGTCGCGCCGGCTGCGGCGACAACGGATATGTACCTCGATGCCGAGGGCAATCCTGTAACCGAACTGAGCCTGAGGGGACAGCTGGCTTCGGGTGTACCGGGCTCTGTCGACGGGATGGTAAAGGCTCACGAGAAATATGGCAAACTGGATTGGGCCCGGTTGTTGCAACCGGCCATTGACCTGGCCAAAGATGGATTTCCGATTACCGCAATGCAGGCAGATGAGTTAAATGGCCAAAAAGAAGGCTTCAAAAAATACAATCCAACAGGAACTGCGTTTTTGAGGGATACGGACTGGGTGGCGGGCGATACCTTGATTCAATCGGAACTTGCGCATACGTTAACGCTCGTCAGTCGACAGGGGAGGGCTGGATTTTATGAAGGTGAAACTGCAGATAAGATTGTAAAGGAAATGAGGGCCGGAAACGGTATTATCAGCCATGCTGACCTCGAAAAATATGAGGCACGGTGGCGGGAGCCCGTGTCATCGACTTACCGGGGTTACCGGGTGGTATCCATGCCGCCCCCGTCAAGCGGCGGAATCGCGCTGATTTCTTTACTTAAATCTGTAGAGGCATATCCGTTATCCCGGTGGGGTTTTCAGCAAGACTCCACCCTGCGTGTGATGATTGAGGCCGAACGGCGTGTATATGCCGACCGGGCTACCCATTTGGGGGACCCTGACTTTTATGAAGTGCCTCAACCTATGCTGATTGACTCTTCTTATAATGCTGAACGCATGCGAAACATCAATTTCAAGCATGCTTCATTCAGCAGCGACATCTTTGCCGGCGGCCTGCCAAACGGTGAACGCGAAGAAACCACGCATTTTTCCATTGTGGATAAAGAAGGGAATGCAGTATCGATTACAACTACGCTTAATGGATCCTACGGATCTCACGTCGTAGTCGCGGGTGCGGGATTTTTATTAAATAACGAGATGGACGACTTTTCGGTAAAACCGGGAGCCCCCAATATGTATGGATTGATCGGCGGCGCCGCGAATGCGATTGAACCCGGCAAACGGATGCTGAGCTCAATGACGCCGACCATTCTCGAAAAGGATGGCAGTTTGTTTATGGTAGTAGGGACGCCGGGCGGGTCGACGATTATTACATCGGTCTTCCAAACCATTCTCAATGTGGTCGACTTTGGAATGGACATACAGGAAGCCGTAGCCGCCCCGCGGTTTCACCATCAATGGCTGCCCGATGAAGTCGCATTGGAAAAAAGCGCCGTGACTCAGCCAATCCGACATGCATTGTCCACTACCGGATATAAACTGCTGGAGAGAAATAGTATTGGAAGGGTGGATGCGATTCTGGTATCGTCAAATGGCGGGCTAAGCGGGGGAGCAGATCCCCGTGGCGACGATACGGCAATGGGGTATTAATGTGCTAACGGATTAAAGAATGGATAAAGAGTATATTGCCGAACGCTATAAGCAGATACAGGATGGAATATGCCAGGCGTTGGAACACTTGGATGGAAAAGCGTCTTTTGTGGAAGAACTTTGGACACGCGCTGGCGGCGGCGGTGGGCGTACGCGGATTATTCAAAACGGCGCTGTAATTGAGAAAGGAGGCGTGAATTTTTCCGCAGTGCACGGCGTATTGCCCGATGCGGTTAGACGGGCGTTTCAAGTGGACGAACAGGACTTTTTTGCTACCGGCGTTTCCATTGTGCTCCACCCCGGTAATCCCTTCGTGCCCATTATCCACATGAATATCCGGTATTTCGAACTTAACGATGAGGTCCGATGGTTTGGTGGAGGGATAGACCTGACGCCACATTACATCCGAAAGGATGAAGCGACATATTTTCATCGACAACTCAAGGATATCTGTGATCGTTACGACACATCGTTTTATCCAGAATTCAAAGCCTTTGCCGACCGCTATTTTTACATCAAACATCGGGAGGAAACCCGCGGAATAGGAGGGATCTTCTACGATCGGATAACACCTGCAAAAACTTCGCTCTCCTGGGAACAGATTTTTGATTTTTCATGTGACCTAGGCAATGGATTTGTCCCCATGTATGCCGAATTGGTGAATAGAAACCGGGACCGTCAATTCACTGAGGCTCATAAGCAATGGCAGTACCTCCGAAGAGGAAGGTATGTGGAGTTTAACCTGGTGTATGATGCGGGAACTAAATTCGGCCTGGAAACCAATGGGCGTATTGAATCAATTTTAATGAGTCTACCGCCCCATGCGGGCTGGGCCTATGATTTCAACCCCGAGCCTGATAGCGAGGAAGCCATGACCTTGTCGTGGCTTAAGCAAGGCGTGGATTGGTTAGCTCAATAATCGAACAACTACTTAGAAGATCTACGAATGGTGAAATTCAATCGGTTTATCCTAAGCAATGGATTACGGGTGTTGGTTCATGAGGATCCGGCAACGCCCATGGCGGTTGTCAACCTGTTATATGACGTTGGGGCGCGTGATGAAGATCCGGATCAAACGGGATTTGCCCATCTATTTGAACACTTGATGTTCGGGGGGTCGGAACATATTCCCAACTACGACGGACCATCCCAGGCAGTGGGAGCCCAAAATAATGCATTTACCAGCAACGATATTACCAATTACTACATTACGTTACCTGCCGCTAACTTGGAAACTGCGTTTTGGCTGGAAAGTGACCGCATGTTGAATTTAGCTTTCAATGAAAAAAGCTTGGATGTGCAACGAAACGTGGTTTGCGAGGAGTTTAAACAACGCTATCTCAATCAGCCGTACGGGGACGTTTGGCTTCGACTTCGCCCATTGGCCTATCGGGTGCATCCATATCGCTGGGCGACCATCGGTAAAGAGCTAGCTCATATCGAACAGGCGCAGATGGAGGATGTGAAGGCATTTTTTGCCAAACATTACACGCCTGAGAATGCAATCCTAGTGGTAGCAGGGGACGTAAAAGGCGAGGTTGTAAGGCAAATGGCCGAAAAATGGTTCGGCCCGATTGCTTCGCGGAGCACGTATTTGCGGCAGCTTCCAACTGAGCCTGAACAAGAGGAGGCACGTAGGGAGGTTGTATATGCGGATGTTCCTCTGAATAGTTTATATATTGCTTTTCATGGGCCTGCCCGTTCGGAAAGCGGTTATTACCCCATGGATCTTATTTCCGACCTGTTATCCCGCGGTACCTCTTCCCGACTTTTTCGTGCACTGGTAAAAGACCGGGAGCTGTTCAGCGAAATAAATGCCTATCATACAGGAAGTATCGACGGGAATTTGTTTGTCGTCGAGGGCAAGCCACTGCCCGGCATAACAATTGAAGCTGCCGAAGAGGCGATCTGGGACGAATTAAAACGGCTAAAAACCGAAGAAGTCACAGACTATGAGTTGAATAAAGTAAAGAACCGGATCGAATCTACGATGGTTTTCGCGGAAATGGCGATTTTAGAAAAGGCCATGAATCTGGCTTATTTTGAGTTATTGGGCGATGCCGACAAGTTGAACCACGAAGTGGAACGCTATTTCAACGTTTCTGCTATGGACATCCAGCTGCAAGCCAAGCAGCTATTTAGAAAAGAAAATTCATCAACCCTTATTTACATAGCCGACAACTATGCTTGATAGAACGAATCAGCCGCCGTTCCATTCCATATCCGGGATAAATCTGATTGAACCGCAGCAAATTACATTTCCGAATGGGTTAAAAGTATTTGTCTTCGATTCCGGCGAGCAAGATATGGTCAGGATTGAATGGATCATAGGCCATCTTTTCACGCAGGAGGATCAGACGCTTTTGAATACGGGTATCTGTGAATTGCTCCCTGAAGGGACGCCTACCCTTAGTAGTGCTCAGATAGCCGAATTAATCGATTTTCATGGGGCTTTTCTGATTCCTGAATTGGGGTATGACCAGTCTTCTCTGACCTTGTTTTCGTTGAACAGGCATCTAGAAAACCTGCTGCCAGTGGTAAAAGATTTGTTAACCAACGCTGTTTTTCCTGAAAAAGAGCTAACCACCTACGTCCGCAATAGCAAGCAAAAACTCCAGGTTTCACTGCAGAAAAATAGCTTTGTGGCGCGGAGGCTGTTTAATAAATCTTTGTTTGGATCTGTCCGTTACGGGTACGTGCCGGAAGTGTCGGACTACGACGGGTTGACAAGGGAGTGCTTATTAGGACTATTCAGGCAGCAATATACACCGATAAATTGCACGTTGGTAGTTTCGGGCAAAATCACGCCAGAAGTCATGAATCATCTCGAGCGCCTGTTTGGGAATGACTGGGGCGATCGGGACGGAACGGTGTCTGCCACGCAAATGCCTAAAGTGCTAGCTCCGGATGGTGCGTTGACGTTGGATGTGCGTGATGATGCGATGCAGTCGGCTATCCGGATGGGAAGCTTGAGTATACAGCGTTCTCATCCTGACTTTCCTGGGCTTCAAGTGTTAAACACGGTGTTGGGAGGATATTTTGGTTCGCGACTAATGGCCAATATCCGGGAAGATAAAGGGTATACCTACAGCATCAGCTCTGGCCTGGTGTCGTTGAAACACAGCGCGTTTTTCACGCTAGCTTCGGAAGTAGGAGTGGCGGTAACGGCTCCAACACTTGGTGAAATTGAAAGGGAAGTTAACAAACTCCGGATGGAACCGATAAGCGAGAAAGAGCTTTCTGTGGTTAGAAACTATACCATGGGGAGTTTATTAGGCAGTCTGGAAAACGTCTTCTCCCACGCCGACAAATTTAAGAATGTATATTTTTCCGGATTGGGGTTAGATTATTATGACTATTTCACCTCGGTTGTCAACACCATTACGCCCGACGAGTTATTGCATTTGGCAAACAAATATTTGGATTATGACGGGATGGTGAAAGTGGTTGTGGGGAAGATAGCTCCTTAACCATTCGCGGTCGATTTAAGAACTTCAAACAACGCCTTTCCCTTTAATAGGCATTCATTATATTCTTTCTCCGGATCGGCATTGTCGGTAATCGCTCCTCCGGTATGAAAGGATAAGTAACGGTTTTCCGCATTATAGACCAAGGTACGGATAACAACGCTGAAATCGTAGTTTCCTTGTGGACCAAAGTACCCCAAAGCTCCAGAATAGACACCCCTGCGACTATTTTCGTACGAATCGATCAATTTCATTGCGCTGATTTTGGGGGCACCGGTCATGGATCCGGGGGGAAACGTATTGGCAATGGTGGTCGTAGTTTTGATTCCCTCGCGGATTTGGCAAGTGATGGTAGAGATTAACTGATGGACCTGTTTGAAACTATGTATTTGCAAAAGATCGGACGCCTTTACACTACCCGGTTCCGCGCTACGGGTCAGGTCATTCCTTACCAAATCGACAATCATGATATTTTCGCTAATCTCCTTTGGGCTGGTAACCAACGTATTTTTCAGTAGATCGTCTTCGTCGGCAGTTTTGCCCCTTGGCGCAGTACCTTTTATGGGCTGAGAAAGCAACGTACGGCCGCTTTTGGAAAGGAATCGTTCAGGCGAAGCAGACAGGATATATTTCTGACCGAATTTAAAAAAGCAAGAAAAAGGGGTGGGGGATATTTCATTGAGTCTCCGGTAGGCCTCCAATGGATTAAGCGATGCCTGCTCCGAAAAAAATTCCTGGCATAAGTTTACCTCGTAAATGTCCCCTTTCCGGATATGACGTTGCATTTCCGCAAATGCGGAAAAATAGGCCGACCGATTCATCCGGCTCTTCAATTGCCCTTTAAATCCGAGGGGGTCTTCACGTATTTCGGTCGCTTCGATCTGCGCTACGATGGTTTTTGGGTCCGATCCCTTGATTTCGGCATTGTATTGGCCAATAAGAAGCGTATATTCGGGTACAAAAAAATAGGCGTCCGGGAATTCAGTTCGATTGGGATGCCGGGATTGCAGGTGTTCAACCTCGTTCTTAAGGTCGTATCCCAAAAATCCGGGAATCCATGTATCCGGATGGCTGTCGATGAATTGTTGCAGTTTGGCAAACGTATCCACGCCATCCGACGTAAAGGATTCGGCGGCACCTACGGCAATGAATACGTCGATATTGCCATAATTATCACGGTAGCCATTAGAATTCAGATAGCAGACACTGTCAAATTGTGCCGCCCACTGCAATGCTTTCTGCGTGAAACTTTCACTGTCTTTCAGATGGCATGCCAGTGACACCATGATTGCGAAATGCTAATTATTCACTCAACAGCAGGGTCTGAGTACGATCGGGCCCTACGGAAAGGTATTTGATCGGTACGCCCAGATGGTTTTCCAAATATCGGATGTATGCGTTTAGTGTATCAGGAATTTGCTCTTTCCGGGTAATTCCACATAGGTCGGCATTCCATCCTTCCAAACGCTCATACACAGGCTCCGGTTTGACGCTTATGATATCGTATGGCATGTAATCGATTTTTTCGCCATCCTGTATGTAATGTGTACAGGCGTATATGGTATCGAATCCGCTTAATACGTCGGCTTTGGTCATTACCAGCTCCGTAACTCCATTGAGCATGATGGCATATTTGAGGGCGGGTAAATCGATCCAACCGGTACGACGGGGGCGTCCGGTGGTAGCGCCGAATTCATGGCCCAGCTGACGGAGTTTTTCACCGGTTTCATCTTCCAGTTCGGTGGGAAACGGTCCGCCACCTACCCGTGTGCAATAGGCTTTGAAAATTCCGATTACCTGGCCAATCTTGGAAGGAGCGATACCCAATCCTGTGCACGCACCGGCTGTGGTTGTGTTGGATGAGGTGACAAAGGGATAAGAGCCGAAATCAATATCCAGCAGCGTTCCCTGTGCTCCTTCTGCGAGCACGCGCTTGCCTTCACGAAGATACCGGTTTACAAGATGCTCACTGTCCACGTGTGGGATGGTTTTCAGGAATTCTACCGCTTCCATGAAAGCTTGTTCGCGTTCGCTGAAATCGGGTATTTCGCCGTAGTGAGAAAGAATGGACTTATGTTTTTCGACTAACCGTTCGTATCGCGTCATAAAATCCGGTAATGTGGTATCGCCTACGCGTAACCCATTTCTCCCGGTTTTGTCCATGTATGTGGGGCCGATGCCTTTAAGGGTGGATCCGATTTTGCCGGCACCCATTTTACTTTCAGATGCAGCATCTAGCAGCTGATGAGTCGGCAGGATGAGGTGAGCCTTACGGGCAATAACCAGTGTCCCCGCAGCGACCGGATCGAAGCCATTTTTCTTTAAGGTATCCAGCTCTCGTTTTAGGATTATGGGGTCAATGACGACTCCATTACCGATCAAATTGAGCGTATCTTTATTGAATATTCCTGACGGAATGGTATTCAATACATATTTCTGGTTATCGAATTCCAGCGTATGTCCAGCGTTCGGCCCTCCTTGAAAACGGGCAATTAAATCATATTTGGGACAGAGGACATCTACAATTTTGCCTTTCCCTTCGTCACCCCATTGTAGGCCCAAAAGCACATCAACTTGCATAGTTTAATTTAGCATTGAAAAAAGAAATCATTAATGGAATACCAATTCGTGGCAAATCTAACATTATTTTGATATTCTGTGAGGATTATTCAAAAAGTAGATATTTATGCTACCGGATGCCACATGGCCATGGATAGCAACGTGTTTAGTAATAGTAAGGTCACTTAATGGACTTCAGCGAGTTCTACTTGCTTCCGGGTAGGCACTTCCCGTAAGCCATCCTTCTTTGCAGAACAATCGCTGCATACACCATAAAGATTAAGTGAATGGTGTTTAATATCAAATTTGAGGAGTTCGCCCATCATACTTTGTATTTGATGGATGCGGGGATCGCAGAACTCAACAACTTTGCCGCATTCGATGCAAATGATGTGGTCGTGTTGTTTGTATCCATAGGATTTCTCAAACTGGGCCATGTTTTTTCCGAATTGGTGTTTCGTAACCAAATCACATGATACCAACAGTTCCAGCGTATTGTATACGGTTGCGCGGCTTACCCGGTATTTTTTGTTTTTCATATGGATATACAGCGATTCCACATCGAAATGGTCATTCCGGGAATAAATTTCCTCCAGAATGGCGTAGCGTTCCGGGGTCTTGCGAAGGCTTTTATTTTCTAGATAGGCCTCGAAAATCTTTTTTACCGTTTGGTAATTTTCCGTTTGAGTCATCATCCGAAAGTTTAACGTACAAATTTACGCAAAGTTATTGGGTTATGCAAGTCAACTCCCTGGGGTCAATCAACCGAATCAAAACGAGTAATTCCCGTAATCCCTTTGATTTGCTTTAAATGCCGGATCAGGCTTTCCAGATGAGCGGTGTCATTTACGAAAATCATGATGGAACCTTCGAAGATGCCATCGTTGCTGGATATTGTGATAGAACGGATGTTTATCTTAAAATCGTCTGAAATCACCTTGGTAATTTTATTTACCAGACCTACATCGTCGATGCCTACGATATGCAGACCCGTTAGAAACGCCAATTCTTTTTGTGAAGTCCATTTGGCTTTGACGATGCGATACCCATAATTCGCCATCAGCTTAGCCGCGTTGGGGCAATTCGTCCGGTGGATTTTAATGCCGTCGTTGATGGTAATAAACCCGAAAACATCGTCACCGGGGATGGGATTACAACAGGGGGACAGCGTGTAGTCGATTTTTTGTAAATCGTCGCCGATCAGCAGGGTTTCATAATCTTTTTTATTGATTTTATCCACCAATCCGCCAATATGCGACGCAAACTGCTGGCCATTAGGTTGTTCGACGCTTTTTTCACTCAGAGCGAATTCTTTGAGATTTTTGATGTCTATTTCTCCTTTCGCAACATTGTAGAATAAGTCTTGCGATGAGGGATATTTGAAGAACATCGTCAGTTTATTGATGTTTTCTGTGTTGTATGTAATTTTAAGCGATTTCAGTTTTCGTTCGAGAATCTCCTTTCCATCCTCAGCCACACGCCTTTTTTCTTCCTTTAGTGCCGATTTTATTTTGGATTTGGCTTTGGCGGTTACCACGAAATTGAGCCAGTCTTCCTTGGGGGTCTGTTTGCTTGAGGTAATGATTTCCACCTGGTCACCGTTTTGAAGTTTGTGGCTCAAGGGAACTAGCTTATGGTTGACTTTCGCACCGATACAACTGGCACCCAGATCAGAGTGTATTTCAAAAGCGAAGTCAAGCGCAGTTGCGTTGTGAGGTAATTGGATCAGCGCGCCTTTAGGCGTGAAAATAAAAATCTCATCTGAAAAGAGATTCATCTTGAAATCGTCCAAGAAATCCATTGCATTCGGCTCAGGATTAGTTAGGATTTCACGTACTTTCTGTATCCATTGATCCAATCCGCTATCGGAGTTGGATTCCTTGTATTTCCAGTGGGCAGCAAATCCTTTTTCAGCGATTTCGTTCATTCGAACGGTACGGATTTGGACCTCTACCCACTGGCCTTTAGGGCCCATCACCGTGGTATGCAATGACTCATATCCATTAGCTTTTGGCGAAGAAATCCAATCCCTTAACCGATCCGGATTCGGCCGGTATAGGTCTGTTACGATGGAGTAGGCCTTCCAGCAATCTGCTTTTTCATTTTCCTGCGTAGTGTCAATGATAATCCGGATGGCAAAAAGATCGTATACTTCTTCAAAAGGGATCGACTTTTTGCGCATTTTGCTCCAAATGGAATGAATAGATTTTGGTCGGCCGAACACCTGGGCCTTGATGTCCTGTTCGTGTAGGATTTCTTTGATCGGCTCAACAAAGTTGTGAATAAAGCGTTCGCGTTCCGCCTTCTTTTCATTTAGTTTTTTTGCGATAAACTTGTATGTATCCGGATCGGTATATTTCATGGAAAGATCTTCCAATTCGGATTTGATAGCGTATAAGCCGAGGCGGTGGGCCAGGGGCGCATACAGGTACGACGTCTCGGAGGCAATTTTCAATTGTTTATCCCGCGGCATGAAATCCATCGTCCGCATATTATGAAGCCGGTCAGCCAATTTAATGAGAATCACCCGCACATCGTCTGCCAGCGTGAGTAACATTTTTCGGAAATTTTCCGCCTGCATGGAGCTGTTCGGGTCAAATATGCCGGATATTTTGGTCAGGCCATCGATAATGCGGGCTACTTTCTTGCCGAACTCCCGTTCAATATCATCGAGAGTGATGGAGGTATCCTCCACTACGTCATGTAGCAATGCGCACACGATGGATGTCGTCCCCAACCCGATTTCTTCCGCAGCAATCTGAGCAACTGCTATCGGATGATAAATATAAGGCTCTCCCGACTTTCGACGCATATCTTTATGGCTGTCGAGAGCCAGATCGAAAGCCTTGCGTATCATTTGCTTATCCCCACGTTGCAACGTGGGTTTACAGGCGCGTAACAACGCACGGTATCGCCGACGTATTTCTTTGCTTTCTGCTTCTAAATCAATCACTAATTCTTTCATTCGTAACGCTTATGCCGAAAAAATGACAAACTTGCAAATCAATCCAAGTTTGTCTAAGTTTGTATATCCGTTATTGATGATTGGACGCGTTTGTTGTCCTTTCGTTTAATCATATAAATATACGGATAATTATTGAAATAGCATCGATGAGCTACGCGACAGTGCTGATTTTTTTTACGATCGTATTTCTTTCCGGAACTGCAACAGCACAGGATACGTCGCTGCAGCAGCCGACGCCTCTACAGCCGCCGCAACGGAGAGTGCCCACTGCGTTGGTGGACGGCGAGCGGGTTCCGTGGATGCTGATCCCGGAGGTGCAAGTTACGCGAAAGCGCATTTTCAGAAGCCCGGAAGACAAGGCTCGTTTTCTCCGGCTGCGCTATAATGTGATCAAGGTATTACCCTATGCCAAATATGCGCAACGCAGGTATGAGCAACTGTATCGGGATTTGGCGATTACCGAAAATAAGCGGGAGCAAAAGCGGTTGGTAAAGGCCTGTGAAAAGGAGATCAAGGACATGTTCAATAAAGAAGTCAAAAATCTTACGATTTCCCAAGGCGAAATATTGATCAAATTGATTGACCGCCAAACCGGGAATTCCAGCTATGAAGTGGTGAAGGATTTACGCGGCGGCATAACGGCCTTTTTTTACCAATCCGTGGCTCGGGTATTTGGCCACAACCTCAAGGATACCTACAATGCGGAAGAAGATTTTGAAATAGAAAATATCATCCGCAGCCTAGAGCGTCCTTCCTATCGGTATTTTTGAAGCCTTCTGGGTGTTTTTTTTATCTTTGTGCCTACGATTAGTTGAGCACATATATGAAAGAAAGAGAAGATAAGAAACTCGATATTTTGGTGATAACCGTACATCCCGATGATGCAGAATTGGGGTGTGGAGGCACTATCGCCAAACAGATAGCGATGGGCCGTAAAGTTGGACTGGTTGATCTTACCCGGGGAGAACTGGGTACTCGCGGTACCCCGGAAATACGACAGACCGAAGCAGATAATGCTGCAACGATACTGGGATTGACTGTTCGGGAAAACCTGGGCATGCGAGACGGTTTTTTTCAAAATGATGAGCCTCATCAGCTCAAGGTCATTTATGCCTTACGTAAGTACCAGCCCGAAATCGTCATTACGAATGCACTTCGCGATCGTCATCCCGACCACGGAAGGGCAGGGGAATTGGTGAATGATGCCGTGTTTTTGTCCGGTCTACGCAAAATTAAAACCGCTGATGACGGCGGAATGGATCAAGCTCCGCATCGCCCACGGCTGGTGCTCCAGTTAATTCAGGATGAATATATCAAACCCGATATTGTTGTCGACGTCAGCGACTATTGGGAACGTAAGATCGAAGCGATTAATGCCTATAAGTCTCAGTTCTTCAACGAATCCTATCAGGAAGGCGAACCCGAAACCTATATTTCAAAACCGGATTTCCTGGAATATATCGAAGGCAGATCGCGGGAATACGGAAAATACATCGGTGTGAAGCACGCAGAAGGCTTTACCTGTCGGCGATTGCTTGGAGTGGACGATGTGTTTGCGTTGAAATAGCGGATTAAACCGCGAAGCTTTCTCCGCAAGCACAGGTACGGGATGCGTTTGGATTATGAAATTCAAAACCTTTGCCGTTAAGACCGTCTGAGTAGTCGAGCTCCGTTCCCGCCAGATAAAGGTATGATTTAATATCCAGACAGATTTTAATCCCTTTGTCTTCAACCAGTTGATCTCCCTTTTTCTCCTCGTTGTCAAAATTGAGTTTATAACTCAACCCGGAGCAGCCACCACTTTCGACGCCTACGCGCACAAAATAAGTGTTATCATAGCCCTCCTCACGCATAATGTCGAGGATACGTTCCTTTGCTTTCTCTGTGATCGTTACCATTTGTGTCTTTTTTCAACCGTTTGACAACCACAAAGATCGGAAAATTCAATGTACATTGCAAAGCTTGCTCCGTTTGTTGTGTGTCATTTTAGTTAGGTTTGTGTCGACCGTCTTCCAAACACGCGCATCAAATAAAACAAAAAAGGAAGTATGAATATGCTGCCGGCGAGCAGTGCCCACGCCAGGGCGGTGATCGTTTTCTCGTCGCCCGCATGGCTTAATAGCGAAAGTCCGCCGCCGTTTTTAAAGAGTACCAATTCCGGATAGTGTTGATACGTTGCAGCCAGCAGAATCATGACCACCTGAAAGCCAGCCAGTATTCGCGAAGCAATCGCTTTTTTTCTTTTAAAAGCCATAAATGTGAGCGCCAGGGATATCGTCGCTAAACCAATTGCCGCTTGGCCGATTATGCCACCGAATATCCATTCGATCAGTGGTATGTCGGAATAGAAAGCGGCTAGGAAAACCAGGGCGCCAGCGACGACAACCAGGTAGATGAATCGTTTGGCAATGCGAATGGCTAATGCTTGGTCGATTCCCCGTTCTACGGTACCAATGGCATACGTTGCTGCTAGGTATCCGCAGATGGCGGTCGTGAACAGCCCGATTGCGACCCCGAACCAGGTAAGCCAACTCCCAATGTAGGCAGAAAAAAAGTCGCCGGCTTGCGGATCAATGGTGCGGGAGACGGTAGCGGCAGCGAGGACGCCTAAAAAAAAGGGGGTTACCATGCTCGACCACATAAAGATGCGAGCATACAGCAGCTGCCAGTGGTCGTCTACCGCATCATAGTTTCTGAACACGAAGGCCGTGCCGCGGGCAATGATACCCAACAACATAGCAACCAACGGAATGTGCATAAATATGGACATCGTGGTATATATTTCGGGAAAACCGACAAAGAGAATTACGATGGCAATAATAAGCCACATGTGATTCGCCTCCCAAACGGGGCCGATTGCTCGGGCCATAACCGCACGTATTTGTGGTTTATATCGTCGGGGCACGACCAATTCGACGATGCCGGCACCAAAGTCCGCGCCCCCCAAAAGTAAATACAGACAAATAGAAGCCCAGAGAAAAACGATGACAATGAGTAGCATATCACTTAATCTTTTCGTACGAAGGGTCGGTTACGTCATATAGTTTGCCCACCATTTTTATTTGCCGATAGAGTAAGAAAGCGACAATAGCGGACAGGGAAATAAAGACGGCTGTAAATAAATAGAACGAATATACAATGCCTGGCATTGGCGTTACCGCGTCGGCCGTACGCATAACGCCATGGATGATCCACGGTTGGCGGCCCACTTCGGTGACGATCCAGCCGGCTTCAACGGCAATGTATCCAAGTGGCGTCGCTATTACGAATAAGCGCAGCAACCAGTTGCTTTCCAACCACGATTTACGTCTGATAAGCGCAACCAAATAGAGTATTGCAAGCAGTACCAATGCCACGCCAATTGCTACCATTACCTGAAATGCATAATGAACGATGGCTACGGGCGGCCAGTTTTCCTTCGGAATGTCTTTCAGTCCGGTGACGGGAGCTGCTGCATCACCATGGGCGAGGAAGCTCAGCAAGCCAGGCAGTTTAATTGCATATTTAACTGTTTCTGTGTCTTCGTCCGGTATGCCGCCGATGAGTAAAGGCGCGTTACTTTCGGTCTCGAAATGCGCCTCCATGGCTGCTAATTTTGCTGGCTGCCGGGAAGCTACGTCTTTGGCGGAGATGTCTCCGCTGATGGGCTGAAGGACGGCGGCAATGCAGGCAAATAGCGCCGAAATTCGGAAAGCGGCTGTATGGAACACCACATTTTTGCGTTTAAGGATCATCAGTGCATGGATACCCGATACGGCGAATCCAGTGGCGGCAAAGGCCGCCAGTGTCATATGCAACGCCTGAGAAAACCAGGCGTCGTTAAACATCGCCTTGACTGGATCTATATTCAGGTATTGGCCATCAATGAAGTCGAAGCCGGCCGGACTATTCATCCAAGCGTTTGCCGCGACCACCAGTATACCGGACGCCAATCCGCTGAGTCCCACGATTACACCTGTGATCCAATGAAACCAGGGTCTCAGCCGGTCCCATCCGTACAGGAAAAAGCCCAGTGCAATGGCTTCGATAAAAAAGGCGGTGCCTTCCAGCGAAAATGGCATACCGAAGATAGGCCCGGCATGTTTCATGAAGGTAGGCCAAAGCAGCCCCAGTTCAAATGAGAGCATGGTGCCGGATACCGCACCGGTAGCAAAGAGAATGGCTACGCCTTTGCTCCACGCCTTCGTCAAGCCTTTGTAAATCGCATTACCCGTTCGCAGGTATATGAAATGCGCGATGGCCATAAAAAAGGGCATTACCATACCAATACAGGCAAATACGATGTGAAATCCGAGTGACATGGCCATCTGTGACCGTGCAGCAATAAAATCGTCCATGATGTTCAAAGCCTATTCCGGTCTAAAGTTATCAGTTTTTAGGCATAACAAACAGGTTTGTTGGGGCATAGCGCAAGCGGAATGCAATTTGTATTTATTCTAAACTATACATTTGTTTATGTTAATTAACTGAGTAAATAAAAATTTTACTCAATTTCTTTGTGTACATTTGCCGCCATGACCTTTGGGCTGATTCAACGAATCAAATTATACGCTAAGCAAACCTTACACTTCCTTATCGGAAGTCAGACTGATTTGACGTTGGAGAACAGACTTTTCAATTCAATGATGTTGATCGCCCTTTTTATAATGGTGTTCAATATTCCGTTTAATTATTTCTCGGGTCTACGGATGACGGCTTTGATTTTTACTTGCCTCACGGCAATGATTAGTTATTTATATTATTTAGCTCGATTTAAAAAGCAAATATCAACGAGTATTGCCGTTTCATCTTTTTTAGTGATCACGCTATTCGCGGCCAATTATTTTTTTAGTGGCGGCATTCAAGGCGCGACACTTCTTTCGCTTATGCTGGCCTTCTTGCTGATTATCATTGTGTCTCCGAAAAAGCTCTATCCGCTATGGGTCGTATTGAGCTTATTGGTAGTAGCCGGATTGTTATGGATGGAGTATTACTATCCTGGTGTAATCTATGTTTCGTATCCAGATAGAAAAGCGCGCTTTGTTGATATTGCATTTACCTATGGAACCGGCATCGTGGTGAGTTTCTTCAGCGTATTTTATTTAAAGGAGGCCTACAACGAGGAGAAGAAATCTGCAGATCAAAAGACGATAGAACTGACGCAACTAAACGAGGAGAAGTTGAAACTTTTTTCTATCATCTCTCATGATTTACAGGCGCCATTGTCTTCACTGCATAGCTACGTTCGGTTGGTCGCCAACGAGCGGTTTAATTCGGATGAGCGGAAGCTAGTTGAACGCGGACTTGCAAACGCGCTTCATGGTACCCAGGAGATGCTTTCCAATATGCTGGTATGGTCGCAGAATCAGTTGGGGGGCGCCCGTGTAACCCTTATGCCTCACAATATCCATGAAGTTTTGATCCCTGTTGTGGATATTCAGAAAATCTATGCTTATCAAAAGGGAATTGTATTGGAAACGGATATAGACGGGATGTTGAAAGCTTTGGTTGACCGGGACATGCTGCAGCTTATCGTGAGAAACCTTATCAACAATGCAATTAAATTTACACCAACCGGTGGCCGGATCCGTGTTTCCGCGTCGCGGTCCGGATCTTACTGCGAAATCACGGTAGAAGACAACGGAATAGGAATACCGATCGCGCAGCAGGCAGCCTTATTTTCGTTAAAAACACGTTCCACTTATGGGACGAACAACGAACGAGGCATCGGATTGGGATTGTTCCTATGCAATGAATATGCGCAGGCACAGAATGGTTCGATATCATTCGAAAGCGAGCACGGCAAAGGAACTCGATTTTACATCCGGTTGCCCCTGACAGACTGATTAATTTATCGTCTCGCTGCTATATCGGCAAAACTCTTCTCATTCCACACTGCCAGCTCTTGTGAAATATTTGTAATACCAAGAGTCGTGCAAGTCGCTGATAATGACTCCCTTGCTGGTGGATACATGTACAAACTTGTTGTTGTGCAAATATATACCCACATGGTCTATTTCCCTGCGTCCGAAAGAGAAAAACACAAGGTCACCTTCTTTTAACTGCCGTTCGTACTTGCGTTTGATTTGGCCGGCTATGTCCTTCGATACGCGTGGTATCGACTTTCCATACACGTCGCGCATCACCATACCAACAAACGCAGAGCAATCCAGTCCCCGGCGGTCTATTCCCCCCGAACGATGGGGAGTGCCCATCCATTCGTCAATATAACGATACAAAGCGGCCGTCTGCAGTTGGTTAGGTGCTACGCCCAGTACTTCTGCATAACCTTCTAACAATCTACTTCCTGCATTTATATCCCTGGGTGATGTCGTTGCATCGGTAAGGATCGCGCCTTTCGCTCTCTTTTTATCCTTTGCATTCTTTTTATAAGGCGCAGAGGCGACGGTTCTATCCGCGGGAAGGGCATTTTTACGCGTGAGGCAGCTACTTAACAAAAGGACGGATAACGAGAGGTACCCCAATAACGGCACATAGCGATGTTTCATTGACTCGGTGACATTAACTGGCAGCGAATTTATGTATTAATGCCCAAAAATCTTCCAATCTTTTACCTTTGCATCATGATCATAAAAACGGCGACCTTCATAAGTAGTAATACCCGTGTGGATAAACTACCTACTCCCACGTTGCCAGAGTACGCATTTATTGGACGGTCCAACGTAGGTAAATCCTCGTTAATCAACGCCTTGACAGGAAATCGACATCTAGCGAAGACTTCGCAGACACCGGGAAAGACGCAATTGATCAACCATTTTTTGGTCAACGACGCTTGGTATTTGGTCGATCTGCCGGGATATGGCTTTGCTAAAGCTTCCAAATCCAGCCGTGCCGCCTGGGAGAAATTTATCCGTCGTTACTTATTACTGCGGGAAAACCTGCAATGCGTATTCGTATTAGTCGACAGTCGGCATGAACCCCAGCGAATCGACTTGGATTTCTGCTATTGGTTAGGGGAAAATGGAGTGCCTTTTATGCTGGTCTTTACCAAGGCCGATAAGCTCTCGACCGTAAAATCCCAATCGAATATCGAAAAGTTCCGTAATGCCCTATTGCAATGGTTTGAAGAAATCCCAACTCATTTTCTCACGTCAGCCGAAACCCGATTGGGCTGCGACCAACTGTTAGCGGCCATAGATGAAATTAACAATAACTTCGAACCCACCGTGGCATCATGAAGAAATACCTTTCCCTTGTACTTTTTGCACACAGCATTTTTGCGATTCCGTTTGCCATCATCGGTTTTTTCCTTGCCGTCAATACAACCGCCTATGGATTTGATTGGTTGAAATTGGCGTTAATGCTAGGTTGCATGGTATTTGCACGCAATGCCGCAATGGCATTTAATCGCTACCTGGATCGAGATATTGATGCAATTAACCCACGCACCGCGATGCGTGACATCCCGTCGGGAAAGATCAGTCCTTCGCAGGCATTGATATTTACGGTCGCTAACTGTATTCTGTTTGTTGGAACCACTTGGTTTATCAACCCGATTTGCTTTTACCTTTCGCCGGTAGCGCTAACCGTGATTTTGGGTTACAGTTACATGAAGCGTATCACACCGCTATGCCACCTCGTTCTGGGATTGGGACTTGGTTTGGCACCTATCGGGGCATATCTCGTGGTAACGGGTGTGTTTCACATCGTTCCGATTTTCTATTCGCTTGCTGTGTTGTTTTGGGTAGGTGGATTCGATATTATTTATGCATTGCAAGACGAGGAATTTGACCGTCAAAACCACCTCAGTTCCATTCCCGCCTGGTTGGGTAAGCGAAGAGCGCTGCGTGTTTCTGAGGTTTTCCATGTGCTGTCTGCAATTTTTGTAATCTTACCTATGTTTTTTTTTCAGCTCGGCGGATTTTATGTGGTCGGTGTGATTTTTTATTGTGCGCTTCTCGTCTATCAGCATCGAATTGTAAGCCCTTCCGACTTAAGCAAAGTGAACCGAGCCTTCATGACGACCAATGGCATTGCCTCCGTTGTATTTGCGTGTTTCTTCCTGCTGGATATGGTTTTTTGATTTGTCATTCCCTGAATAAATCCCTTTATTTGCAAAAATCTGAAATGACGAATGGGGAAACGAGCATGAGTTCCGGCCCGCGAATAACATAGATAACTCATGCAAGCTTCATCACCGCTAAAAAGCAAATGATTATAGATGAAAAACTTACTGATTGTAGAGTCACCAGCGAAAGCGAAAACTATAGAAGGATATTTGGGCAAAGATTTTTTGGTCAAATCAAGTTACGGGCATATCCGCGATTTGGTAAAGACCGACGATGCAATTGATGTCGAAAACAATTTTAAACAAAAATACGAAGTGCCTGCTGATAAAAAGGCCGTAGTCAGCGAGCTGAAAAAACTAGCAAAGGAAGCGGAAACTGTTTGGCTAGCTTCCGACGAGGACCGGGAAGGGGAAGCTATTTCTTGGCACTTATATGAAACGTTGGGACTTCAGGACAGTCGTACAAAGCGGATCGTTTTTCACGAGATAACTAAACCTGCCATTCTGAAAGCTATCGAAACACCTCGCAGAATCGATTTTAATTTGGTCAATGCGCAGCAAGCACGACGTGTACTGGATCGGTTGGTAGGCTTTGAACTTTCTCCGGTATTGTGGAAAAAGGTGAAGCCTTCTCTTTCGGCAGGAAGGGTACAATCTGTAGCGGTCAGGCTAATTGTCGATCGCGAGCGGGAGATTAACCGTTTTCAGGCTGAGGCCGCCTTCAAACTCGTCGCTATTTTTCAGACCGACAATCCAAAAGAATCGTTCAAGGCGGAATTGCCACAGCGCTTTCCAGACCTGGCGGATGCCGAACAATTCTTGACCGACTGCGTAACGGCTGATTTTATAGTGAATAGCTTGGAAACCAAGCCTTCCAAACGTAATCCAGCAGCGCCTTTCACGACTTCTACACTACAACAGGAGGCTAGTCGCAAATTGGGCTTTTCCGTCGCTCGTACCATGGCGGTAGCACAGCGGCTTTATGAGGCTGGCAGAATCACTTATATGCGTACCGATTCAGTGAACTTGAGTGATACGGCACTGTTAGGCGCGGAAGAGGAGATTAAAGCAGCCTATGGAGCCAACTACCATAAACGTCGTCAGTACCGGACCAAATCGGCCGGCGCGCAAGAGGCGCACGAGGCCATTCGTCCAACGTATTTCGACCGGCACACCATCGACGGTGATCATGCAGAAAGGCGACTGTACGAATTGATCTGGAAACGTGCCATAGCCTCCCAAATGAGCGAGGCTGAGTTTGAGAAGACGACTGCGAAAATCGGCATTTCCACACGGCGTGAAGAATTGGTAGCCAACGGAGAGGTAATGCGATTTGACGGTTTTCTAAAGGTCTATTTTGAATCGACCGACGAGGAGCAGGACGTTAATCTGGACAACGATGGTGAGAACACGTTGCTCCCTCCCCTGCAGCGGAACCAACGGGTGCAATTGCGCTCCATGACCGCCACTGAACGTTTTTTCCGTCCCCCTGCCCGCTATACAGAGGCTAGTCTCGTGAAAAAACTGGAGGAGTTAGGCATTGGCCGCCCGTCCACCTACGCGCCCACCATTTCGACGATACAAAATCGGGGCTATGTGGTCAAAGAAGATCGCGAAGGGAAGTCTCGTGACTATCGTGTGCTAGAACTCCAGAATGGCCAATTGTCGACTCTGGTTAAGACGGAAATCAGTGGCGCAGAAAAAGCCAAGTTATTCCCTACCGACATCGGTGTGGTGGTAAATGACTTTCTGGTCGAACATTTCAAAGGAATCGTAGACTTCAATTTCACGGCCAAGGTCGAAAAGGAATTCGATGAGATTGCTCAGGGAATGAAGGAGTGGACAGACATGCTGCGGGGCTTCTACGGGCCGTTTCATACGGAAGTAGAAACCACCATCAAAAATGCCGACCGCGCCACCAACGAACGAGAATTAGGAATTGATCCTGAATCCGGGAAACGGGTCAGTGTGCGCATCGGAAGGTTTGGGCCCATTGTGCAGATCGGATCAGCCGAAGATGAGGAGAAGCCCCGTTTTGCGAGTTTAAGGCCGGGGCAGATGATTGAAACCATCACCTTTGAAGATGCACTCGATTTATTTAAGCTGCCCAAAAAAATAGGAGAATTTGAAGGGAAGGAAATGACGGTAGCCATTGGTAGATTCGGACCTTACATCCGCCATAATAATGCTTTTTATTCGCTACCCAAGGATGTTGATCCACACGGCGTCACAACCGATACTGCCATACAGATTATTCAGGATAAGCGGCAACGGGACATCGAGAAGGTAGTCAAGGTATTCGACGAGAATCCGGATGCTCGTATAGAAAACGGCCGTTGGGGACCGTTTATCCGCTTCGGCAAGCAGAATATCAAGATGCCCAAGGGAACGGATGTCGCGTCTGTAACATACGCAGACGTTTTAAAATGGGCAGAAGCTGGAGATAAGAAGCCAAAGAAAAAAGGAAAGAAATCGTAAATGAAAAAAGACCTGCCTGAAAATATAGTCAATGACATCTCGATCGCCGTAGTTCTTGAAAGTGATTCGCCTACCGGCAAAGTCTGGAACGTTTACCTGATCAACGAAAAAAACATACCCATCAAAAATGTGATGGTTAGTTCTAAAGGCTACGGTGTTAAAGACGACAAAGAGGTAAAAACGTCTATATTGCGTCACTTTATAGGCGATATCGATCCGCATGACTATGCGAAAATCGAAGCGATCGATGAACAGGTATTCGGGTTAACCAATGAGTATTGGCTCAGTTATTACATCGATGGAACCATCTACGATAAAAAATATATTTTTTTACCAGAAAGTATCATTGATGATAACCTGATCAAAGTACCGGTGTTGAATAAACCCGGGGTACTAATTGGAGGAAATAACTGATCAATGGCCCGGACAAACAAAATCATCGCGATCGACGGATACTCGTCCTGTGGCAAAAGTACACTGGCTAAAGCACTGGCGAAGAAACTCCATTACGTTTATGTCGATAGCGGAGCCATGTATCGGGCCGTGACGTTATATTTTATACGGAACGATATCCCCATTACGGATACCGAAAAAGTGATCCAGGCCTTAGCGGCGATTCATATTGATCTCCATAACGAAGCCGGAAATACCACCATTTTCTTAAATGATGAAGATGTGTCCGAGGAAATCAGGCAGATGTACGTTTCCGATTATGTCAGCGAAGTCAGTGCGGTCAAAGCCGTGCGTTCGGCGATGGTTACCCAGCAGCAAAAGTTAGGACAACGGCGTAACATCGTCATGGACGGTCGCGATATTGGTACAACGGTGTTCCCCGACGCTGACTTGAAAATATTCATGACAGCCGATCCCAAAGTGCGCGCGGAACGCCGCTACCTGGAATTAAAAAACAAAGGAGAGGCGATCACCTTGGAAGAGGTATTTGAAAACTTAGCGCACCGTGATTACATTGACACCACCCGCGAAGAAAGTCCACTGATTCGAGCAGAGGATGCCATTGTATTGGACAACACCGACCTCAACGAGGAGGAACAGCTACAGTTCGTTCTTGACCGGTTATAGCCTGCCAGGATAGGTCGCTAATCCCTGCTCAAGACAAAGCAGTGCCCGCTTCAGGTCGTTCACATTCAGTACATATGCCAGCCTCACTTCGTTCTTCCCGGCTTCAGGCGTGCTATAAAAGCCACTTGCCGGGGCCATCATGACGGTCTGGTTTTCATAAGAGAAATGTTCCAGCATCCATTGGCAGAACTTATCGGCATTATCAACGGGCAAACGGGCCACCACATAAAAGGCGCCTCCCGGGTTTGGAGTATATACACCCTTGATTGCATTAAGGCCTGCCACCAAGGTATCTCTCCTAAATGTGTATTCTTTTTTTACCGCATCGAAATAAGTCTGTGGAGTGTCAATAGCGGCTTCAGCTGCAATCTGGGCAACAGCCGGCGGACTAAGTCGGGCTTGTGCAAACTTCAATGCCGCATTCCAAAGCTCTCTGTTTTTCGTGATCAAACAACCCAGTCGCGCTCCACAAGCACTGTAACGCTTGGAGACCGTATCGACCACTACCGTGTGCTGTTCCAGTCCGTCGAGTTGCATGGGCGATATGAACTCCCGGCCGTCGTAGCAAAATTCGCGATAAGCTTCATCGACGAGTAAGAATAAATCGTGTTTCAGACAGAGGTCCCTTAACGCTTCCATTTCTTCGCGGGAATATAGGTAACCCGTGGGGTTATTGGGATTACAGATCGCAATAGCTCGCGTGTTTGGCGTAATGGCCGCTTCAAAATCTGCGATAGGGGGGAGTGCGAATCCCTGATCGATGTGAGAGAGTATAGGTATTACGTTAACACCGGCTGATCGGGTGAAACTGTTGTAATTTGCATAGAAGGGCTCAGGAATGATAATTTCTTCGCCGGGGTTGATGCAAGTTTGCATGGCGAAGGAAAGCGCCTCAGAGCCGCCGTTTGTTACCAGGATGTCGTCCGGGTTTATATCGTATCCCAACGTGTTATAATAACCGGCTAATTTCTTTCGATAGGATTCCGTTCCTTCAGACGGCGTGTATGCCCACACTTTGAAATCGATGTTGCGAATGGCATCCAACATCAATTGGGGTGTCTCGATATCGGGTTGGCCGATGTTCAGGTGATATACATGTTTACCCTCCCGCTTTGCTTTTTCAGCATAAGGGGTAAGTTTACGGATTGGAGAAGCCGGCATTTCGTCGCCTTTTACACTAATTGCGGGCATGTCACAGTATTAATACGATGTTAATTTTGACGCAATATTAAGCATAGCTTTTCATTTAAAAGCAAAAAAAAGCCGCTAAAAAAATAGCGGCCCCCTATCTTTTTATAAGATGTTATAAATTAACCGGTTACCTCTCCCTTGATGTAGAGAGTCTTTACAGGTGTTTTGGTGTTGGATCGCACCGTAAAATTTTTGGTAAAAGGTTGTTTTGCAGCTGCATTGTAGGTCACCGATATCGTGCCCGTTTCTCCGGGTTTTACAGGTGTTTTGGTGAATTCGGCTACAGAGCACCCGCAGGACGGCTTCACTTCGTTGATGATAATCGGTTCTGTACCCACATTAGTGAACGTAAACACGTGAGTAACCGGCTTACCCTGGGGTATTTTACCAAAATCGTGGGTTTCTTTGTCAAACTTAAATTCTGCTTTGCTATTCTGCTGGGCGAGCGCCGTGGTACTCACAAAAGCCACCAATAGGGCGCATATAGAAACAAATTTTTTCATCATCTTTTTTCTGAGTAAATGTTTTGTTTTAGTAATCGTTGTACAAATTTACTGTTTAGAATTGATAAGTCAAAAAATGTTCCAAAAACAATGGCTAGGGAAATCTATTTGTCGCCATCTGGCTAAACTAGGGGATATTGAGGTATTTATGGGTTTGTAAAGAGATTTCCCACTTGGGATTTTGCATTACGTAATCTACAATAAGCGGCGTCATTTCCTGTGCCTTAGACCATTCAGGCTGAAGATAAAGCCTGCAGGAAGGGGAGACCAGTGTTGCATGTTTTTCGGCCCAGGCGAAATCGCTTTTGTTGAAGACAATTACCTTCAGTTCACCTGCCACGGCGATAACATCGGGCAAAGGTGACTTGAATTTCTTGGGCGAAAGGCAAACCCAATCCCAGTGACCGCTCAACGGATAGGCACCGGATGTTTCAATAAACGTTTTGATGCCCGCCGCCTGCAATCCTTTCGTGAGGTAATCAAGGTTGTAAATCAAGGGCTCTCCGCCGGTTACGACCACGGCTTTTGACGGATACTGTTTAGCGTGTTCAATAATCGCGTCGGCCGGCGTAAGCGGATGCAGTTCGGCATCCCAGCTTTCTTTTACATCGCACCAATGGCATCCTACATCGCACCCGCCCAGGCGGATGAAATATGCGGCTTTGCCGGTATGATACCCTTCCCCTTGAATGGTGTAAAATTCTTCCATTAAGGGAAGCTGGGAGCCATCGTCTGGAATTTGGTGTGCCATGCGTGATTTTGAGGTTGCAAAGATACGGAAAATCATTCTCTTTCCGTATCTTTGTGCCCCAATGATGAATCACCTTTGTATGGTGGTTTGTGGAAATACAGTTTTTAACAAAAAATCATAGTTGTAGATGATTAACATTACCCTACCAGACGGCTCCCGGCGTCAGTATGTACCAGGAGTCACTGCGATTGAAATCGCGCAATCCATTTCAGAAGGTTTAGCCCGCAACGTACTGGCGGCGGAAGTAAACGGCGAAGTATGGGATGCATCGCGTCCCCTAAACGAAGATGCCACATTACGGCTGCTTACCTGGAATGATAAAGATGGAAAATCGACCTTTTGGCACTCATCGGCCCACTTGATGGCTGAGGCGTTGGAAGCACTTTACCCCGGCACCAAGTTCGGTATAGGTCCGGCTATCGAAACCGGATTTTACTACGACGTTGATTTTGGTGATCGCGAGTTTTCTTCCGATGATTTCAAACAGATCGAGGAAAAGATGATCGAACTTGCCCGTGCTAAATCGGAATATGTGCGCAAACCGGTGAGCAAAGCCGATGCGGAGGCCTATTTTACAGAAAAAGGTGATGAATATAAACTCGATTTAATTAAGGATCTGCCGGATGGCAGCATAACATTTTATACCCAAGGTAATTTTACCGACCTGTGCCGTGGGCCCCATATCCCTAACACGGGCTTTATTAAGGCCGTGAAACTGACGAACGTCGCCGGTGCGTACTGGCGCGGTGACGAGAGCCGGAAGCAGCTCACTCGTATTTATGGCGTGACATTTCCCAAAGCCAGTGAGTTGGCCGATTACCTTCACATGATCGAGGAGGCGAAAAAGCGTGACCACCGGAAACTGGGAAGGGAACTGGAATTATTCGCCTTTTCTGAAAAGGTAGGATTGGGACTTCCCTTGTGGTTGCCTAAAGGAGCGCGGTTGCGGCAAAAATTGATCGATTTTTTGCAGCGGGCCCAAATGAAGGCAGGGTATGAACCGGTGGTGACGCCCCACATCGGACATAAAAACCTGTACGTCACCTCTGGCCACTACGAAAAATACGGCGCAGATTCGTTTCAGCCAATTCACACACCACAAGAGGGGGAGGAATTTCTGTTGAAGCCGATGAATTGCCCCCATCATTGCGAGATTTACAAAACCAAGCCTCGCTCATACAAAGATCTGCCGATCCGCTACGCGGAGTTCGGTACAGTTTATCGTTACGAACAGAGTGGGGAGTTGCATGGACTAACCCGTGTGCGGGGATTCACGCAGGACGATGCTCACCTATTTTGTCGTCCGGACCAGGTAAAAGACGAGTTTAAAAAGGTAATTGACCTGGTGCTTTATGTATTTGGGGCGCTGGGTTTCGAAGACTACGTTGCCCAAATCTCATTGCGCGATCCTGAAAACCGTGCGAAATATATTGGATCGGACGAAAACTGGGACCGGGCCGAAACGGACATCATAGAGGCAGCGGAAGAAAAGGGGCTAAAGACGGTAATCGAATTGGGCGAGGCGGCCTTTTATGGACCGAAACTTGACTTCATGGTCAAAGATGCGCTGGGCCGTAAATGGCAATTGGGAACTATCCAGGTTGATTACAACCTGCCCGAACGATTCGAATTGGAATATACCGGTAGTGACAACGCCAAACACCGGCCGGTAATGATTCATCGGGCTCCGTTTGGTTCATTGGAGCGTTTCGTAGCCGTATTGATTGAACATTGTGCAGGGCAGTTCCCTTTGTGGCTTGCACCTGAGCAGTTTATCATTCTTCCCGTGTCCGAAAAATACGAAGAATATGCAAAAAAACTTTTGGAATCCCTCAATAATTCCGATATTCGCGGCTTGGTTGACCTACGGGATGAAAAGGTAGGTCGCAAGATCAGGGATGCAGAATTAAAGAAAATCCCGTATATGCTTATCGTTGGTGAAAAAGAAGCCGAAAACGGCACGATTTCTGTTCGGAAACACGGCCAAGGTGACCTAGGAACGATGGGCATAGAGGAGTTTAGCGAACAGTTAATTAAAGAAATAACCGTTTAATTATTTTAGACATTTGGCATTAAATAGACCAGGATTCAGAGGCCCAAGACCTCCGTTTAAGAAAAAGGAGCCGGAACACCGCATTAACGAGAATATCCGAGTACCGGAAGTACGATTGGTGGGCGAAAATATAGAGCAAGGGATTTATCCAACGCGTAAGGCTTTGGAATTGGCCGACGAATTGGAGCTGGATTTAGTTGAAATTTCGCCAAATGCTAATCCTCCGGTTTGCCGGATTATCGACTATAGCAAGTTCATCTACGAACAGAAGAAGAAGCAGAAAGAGATCAAGTCGAACGCGAAGCAAACGGTTATCAAGGAGATTCGCTTCGGTCCGAACACCAGCGATCATGACTTCGAGTTCAAACTTAAGCATGCAATCAAGTTTTTGGAAGCCGGAGAGAAAGTACGCGCATATGTTCACTTCAAGGGCCGTGCAATTGTTTATAAGGAACAGGGAGAAATCCTGTTGCTACGTTTTGCTCAGGCGTTGGAGGAATACGGCAAGGTGGAACTGCTTCCGAAGTTGGAAGGAAAACGGATGTTCCTGACGGTAGCACCCAAAGTGGGAGCAAAGAAATAACGAAATAACAAATCGATATATAATTCAATAAATCATGCCAAAAGTGAAAACCAATTCCAGTGCAAAAAAGCGTTTCAAGCTTACTGGAACAGGTAAAATTGCGCGGAAACATGCGTTCAAGAGTCACATCCTGACTAAGAAAAGCACAAAACGTAAACGCAATCTAACGCAAACCGGTTTAGTGTCTGAAGCAGATATGGGCAACGTAAAACGTATGCTTGCGATCGGCAAATAAACGGAAGTAAAGGAAGTAAAAATCAAAATTAGTAACCGGGTACTGGGTTGTAAGACCGTTGTGAAACACGGCGCCTGTTACCAAAAATCAAAAGATTATGCCACGTTCGGTTAACGCAGTAGCGTCAAGAAGAAGACGCAAAAAAATCCTCAAATTGGCCAAGGGCTACTATGGGGCGCGCAGCAAAGTATACACCGTTGCGAAAAATACAGTAGAAAAAGGATTGCAGTATGCTTACCGCGACCGCAAAACCAAAAAAAGGGAATTCAGAGCTTTATGGATACAACGTATCAACGCCGGTGCCCGCGAACACGGAATTTCGTATTCGCAGTTAATCGGTAAGTTGAATGCGAAAAACATCGGGTTGAACCGCAAGGTATTGGCCGATTTGGCCATGAACAATCCTGAGGCATTCAAGGCCGTAGTTGATGCAGTGAAATAAAGTTTAAACCCGATATCGATTTGTTAGAAAAAGGAAGCCAACGGCTTCCTTTTTTAGTTGCCCAACGCGAGATACATCACCCGATGTGGTCCGATTTGGGGGATTTCAAATTCATCGGAAACGAAGTCGAAGCCAAGGTGTGAATAAAAATCATATGCAACCCTTCGGGCATTACACCACAGATAATCCGCTTTCAATACGTGGGTTAAATGCTCGATTGCCGCGGTTAGTAAGGTCGAACCGATACCCTTGCCGCTCCAGTCTGGGTGCGTTGCCATTCCACGCAGCCGATAGCCTACTCCTTCATGGTCTTCCATCGGTTCGTACTGACAGGATAAGATGCTTACGATAGCATCGTCCGGAGTTGCATAGCCCATATGAAATGTTGCCTCATCATTATCGCCTTGAAAGTGACAAGCTGCCATCGGCGCGCCGTTTCGAAGTACGCGACTGCGCAAAGCGAGCGTTTCATCAGCCGTAATGAATTTAACCATGTCCACCGATTTTAGCTAATACATCCACCAGACGATTCGAATAGCCGTATTCGTTGTCGTACCATCCGACGACCTTCACCAATCCGCCGACAACTGACGTCAACTGCGCGTCGAAAACGCAGGAGTAGGGGCTATTAATGATATCGACCGATACAATCGGGTCCTCTGTATATTGCAGAACGTTTTTTAACGTTTCTTCTGCGGCCGTTTTAAAAGTATGGTTGATTTCGTCAACCGTGGGTTGAGTGCGCAATATGCAGGTGAAGTCGGTAAGTGATCCGTTCAATACGGGTACCCGTATGCCCGCGCCTCCTAACTTACCTTCAAGATGGGGAAATACATTCGTTACCGCTTTCGCTGCACCTGTAGTAGTGGGAATGATCGATGCCGAAGCGGCTCGCGCCCTGCGAAGGTCCCTGTGCGGCGCATCGTGCAGGTTTTGGTCGCCGGTCATGCTATGCACAGTGGTGATGTAGCCATCAATGATGCCCCAATTGTCGTCCAGCACTTTTATCAATGGTGCGACGTTATTGGTTGTACACGATGCATTCGACAATAAGGGAGCGTGTAGATCAATCAACGTATCATTCACGCCCAGGACCACCGTTGGGATTTCTTTATCCGGCGAAGGGGCCGATATAACCACCTGGCGGGCACCTGCCGCCAAGTGGCCGGATGCTGTTTCCTGTGTGAGATGCTTTCCGGTCGACTCAACCACCAGATCGATGCCCAGTGATTTCCAGGGGAGGTGATTTGGTATTCGTTCGTTGAGCACGGTGATAACTTGGCCGTCGATAATCAATCTGTTTTCAGTTACGTCAACTGTGCCTAGATAAGGGCCATGTACGGAATCGTATTTAAATAGGTGGGCCAGCGTCTGCGAATCTGCTAAATCATTGATTGCGACGATATTGATGTCAGCATACCTTCTTAATAATAAGTTGCGGAGCGTGTTGCGGCCGATACGGCCAAATCCATTAATGGCGATATTGAGCATTTCAGTCGGGGTATCGTGGGTTTACCATGGTCAAAGTTACGCATTTGATTAGTATCCGGCGAAACAAAAAGTTGGAGTATTGGGTTATACAGGTATGAATAAGAAGAACGAAAAATTTGAACCCAAAGATTCCGATCAACGGCCGCCGAGAAGTAACCGGGTGGTCAAGGATGCTGAGGACCGGGACTATCAACACGAAGAGCCGTCAATAACGGCTCCGGCATTGAAACGGAAATTCAGTGAACAACCCCCAACCAAGCACAATTCTAAAACCTGAAAGGCAATAATAACAGTGGGATGACATACTTCATTCGCTTTCATCCATAATGGAGTTAACTTTACGAAAAAATTCCATTAGATCATGAAAACGATTATTGCCGCTACTGATTTTTCCAAAGAAGCGGAAAATGCAGTTGCTTATGCAGCCTCGCTTATCCAGCAAATCGGCGGAAAAATCATACTATTTAATGCGTATAGACCCTCTATTCACGTTTCAAATGCTCGCTTGTCGCCCAAAGCGCTTGACGAGTCTGCTAACCGTAGCCGGGAAAAATTGGCCCTGCAGGCCCAACAGATCAGCGATACCTACTCCATTCCGGTCTCCAGTTACACCAGTGTCATGGGGGACATTGAAGACGAAATTGATTACCTGTTTTCAGAATATGAAGCAGATTTATTGGTCATGGGGATGGCCGCCAGATCTTTGGAACAGGATTTACTGGGCAATACGACTACGGCGTTGATTCATCAGTTTAAGTTTCCAGTACTGGCCGTTCCTCTTGGTGCGAGGTTCGGGAAAATAGACCGGGCTTTGTTTGCATGTGATAACCTACAGGGGGTCCAGCGGGTAATTCTGGAAGAGATCAAAACATTGGCACTGGGCGTTGGGGCTTCCATTGAAATCTTTCATGTGGACAACCGCATCCGAAAAATCCAGCAGGTCGGGATCGACGACGAGACTATAGCCAAATTCGGAGAAGGATTGGACGGGGTAACCTACTATTATAAAAATGTCGAATCCAATGCCGTTATCAAAGCCATAGCCGACGAGTTAACCCATATAAATGCAGGCTTGCTGATTATGCTACCTGCCCAATATGGATTTTGGGCTTCGCTTATTCACCGAAGCAAAACACGGATTATGGCATCGGGGTTGTCCGTACCCTTGCTTTCCATTCCGCTGTCCTTTGCCCGGCAGCAGAAAAACTAGGATCGGAAACTACTGGCGGATAGCCGCTATCACATCGGAAATCTTCCGTTCGCCGTCCCAATATTCCTTCAGTTGACCGTTGCTACCGTAAATATATACAGCTGGGTATTGGGACGGTATGTGGAATTTATTAACAAAGTCGGCATTTCTGTCGTACAAAAGTTCGACATTCGCTTTGCCAACCAAGGGTTTGGCATGGGTTTCCAGAAAGGTACTCATCAGTGCCGGATCGTTCATGGACACAAAGTAAAAATTTGCGTCTTTTACCTCATCATAATGTTTGCCCAAATGGTTGGCTTCCTGTTGGCAATGGCCACAGGTAGGATCGAAAAGAATAAAAACGAGGTTTCCTTTTTTAGCCAGATCCGTTTTGGTAAACTGGATGCCACTACGTAATATATAGAATGTAAAATCGGGAATGATCGATGTCGGTTGCGGTGACGGGGTGGGTTGTGGAGGGGCTGTGTCTGAAGGGGCTGCTGTCGGCTGCTCTTTCATAACGTCTGTCGACGGAGCTTCTGCGGACGAATTGGCTGATTTTGCATTATTATCGCAGGAGAGTGTCCCGGTCGTCAGCAAGAAACTGGCGAACGCCACTAACGAAGTTGTACGTATTGTCATAGACGCAAAGATAGGAGATTATGCGGAGAGTTTACGTACCAAAAGTTGGCACGTATAACTATCCTTCAACTCCAGGATGATTGCTTTTTTCACCAGAACTCGGTCTATGGTCTGTTGATTGTAATGGCGGATGGTGATGAGTTCCAGCCCTTTCTGAAATTGTACATCATATCGTGCACCGAGATCATCGAGCAAATCCGCAACATTTTCGCCGGTATCATCTATACTGATTGAAAAGTTTACCGCACTGTTGTGCATCATGTTGACTTTAATATGATGCTGATGCAGTCTGCTGAAAATATCACTTAGGTTATCTTCTACGATAAATGAAAAGTCCTTAGGAAGTATCGAAATCAAAATCTGGTTGATTTTAAAAATGAATGAAGGTACAGGCAACGACTCGTTTGATTTCCATATTTGGGTGCCTTTGCCATCGGTGTCTACAAATGATTTGACGTATAGAGCAATGTTTTTGTTTTGCAGCGGTTTGATGGTCTTGGGATGGATGACTGTGGCACCGTAATAGGTAAGCTCAATTGCGTCCAAATAAGACAATTCAGGAATCAGTTCCGTTTGATCGAACCATTTCGGATCTGCGTTCAACACACCGGGCACGTCTTTCCAGATGGTCACACTTTCGGCGTCGAGGCTGGCCGCAAAGATTGCGGCGGAATAATCCGAGCCTTCCCGGCCCAGTGTCGTCGTGAAATTCTCGGAAGTTGACCCAATAAAACCCTGCGTAACGACCAGTTGGTTTTCCAGTAGGGCAGGGATCCCAAGCTGGATGCGTTCAGCGGTAGTTTTCCAATCTACTTTTCCTTCCCGGTGGGTATTGTCTGTGAGGATGTAGTCCCTGGCATCGACCCATTTGCTTTTTAGTCCGACGTCATTCAAATAGTGGCACACGATGGTGGTAGATACAAGTTCGCCCACAGCCACAATTTGATCGTAGAGGTAGTCATACGGGTCTGCAGGATTTTCTTCTAATATCCATTCGATTTCCACAAACCGGTTGGCTACCTCGTGGTATACAGGATGGCTGTTGTCCGGAAACAAGCTTCGCATGATCGTATCATGATACTGTTTGGATTGTTCCAACAGCTCGAATGCGTCGCCCTCCTGTTTAAAATAACTTAACGTAAGCTGTTCGAGTAGATTCGTGGTCTTGCCCATGGCAGAAATCACGATAAGCAATTTGCCTTGCTGGTGAGTCGAGACAATACGGCTCAGGTTTATGACCCCTTCGGCGTCTTTGACCGACGCACCTCCGAATTTGAATACTTGCATCAAATAAAAATACTTATTTATTGGTTATTTCACCGATGATACGTTTTGCCCGATCTGTGAGTAGCCGATCAATTTCGGAATAGGGTACACGCAGCTCGGTTTGGCCGTCTACATAAGGCTTGATTTCGTAAATATTATACAGGAAAAGCAGGCTATCCGATTCTAGCGCAAAATTGTCGGGAATATGAAAGTGTCCCTCATCAAAAAAATAACGATCATCCAGCGGTTGATCAACGGAGAGGTTTTCTTGCTTCCTGAAATAACGTTCAGCAACGGCGGTCAGCTCGTTCCGAAAAGGTTTGGTAACGATATCGTCAAGCGTCAGCGGAACCTGATTTGCCAGGTCGTAATGCGCGAATACCGTAGCATAGTTTCCATGAGCGCCTCCTGTATACGTGTAAACATCGATAACCAACCCAAGGTAAGTGGGGGTGATGTGATGTACCTTTGCATTGGATTCGGAAGTCCAGATTCGAGGAAATGCGTCAGACAAAAAAAACCGGTCAAATTCGCTGACGAATGTTTGGGCGGCTCCTTTCACCGTCGCCGTATCACTACCCAGCAGCGTCTTTAAAACAAACCGATTGGCCATGGAATCTTTAAACGACGGATAGGAAACCGCATAAAATGTAGTATCGGTGGTTTCGTTGGTTTTTACAACGTGGTCGCTATAGAGTGTATAATGTTCGTATTCGTAGGCAAGCGTGTCAGTGGAGACAGCCTGTTCATCCCTTTCATTTGTCTCCCGGTTAAACTGGCATCCCGATAATACGCAGGAAGCAACGCTGAGGCATAGCCAAGCTTTCTGTACAATCTTTTTTAGCATAAATCTAAAATTTAAAAATCCAAGGAGACATTTATCCACTCCTTATCAAATGCAGCACCATATTTCCGATAGAAATTGATGGCAGGTTCGTTCCATTCCAGTACCTGCCAAACCATGCCGCTGTATCCCCTGTTTTTGCACAATTTTAAAGTTTCATCGAAGAGAGCCTTGCCAATTCCTTTGCCACGCATTCTTTCGGTAACGATGATATCTTCCAGATACAGCCTGCGGCCTTTCCATGTGGAATAGCGTATATAGAACAATGAAATGCCTACAACGAGGTTGTCCACTTCGGCAACGAAAGCTTCCCAAACCGGAAACGGACCAAACCCGGCTTCGACAAACTCCGCCATACTGACGGTGACTTCGTCAGGAGCACGTTCGTAACTAGCAAGCTCCTTGACCAATTCCATGATCTGCGGACAGTCGGCAACTTTGGCTTTTCGTATTGCAATATTCATCGGCTTCCGAAAATTGTGCTTCCCAAACGCACCATTGTGCTGCCCTGCTCTATGGCGATTTTATAATCGGAAGACATGCCCATAGATAAGACGTCGAAATATTCAGCGTCAGTAAAGAAACTTACTTTAATGCCATTAAATAACGACTTTAACTCCCGGAACTCCTCCTTGATTTCTTTTGTATTGGACGTGTTTGTGGCGATTCCCATGAGTCCCCGAATACGTACATTTGACAGCTGACGAAATTCATCCGAACGGAGCAGTTCGATGAGTTCAACGTGATCGAGTCCGAATTTTGTATCTTCCGCAGCAATATGGATCTGCAGTAAGCAATCAATAACACGGTTGTTTTTTTTGGCCTGTTTATCAATTTCCTTCAGTAGTTTCAAACTATCTACCGAGTGAATCAATGCAACAAAAGGTGCAATGTATTTAACTTTGTTACTTTGGAGATGGCCAATAAGGTGCCATTCGATGTCTTTGGGGAGCGCTTCCTGTTTGCCAACGAGTTCCTGCACCACGTTTTCACCGAATGCGCGCTGTCCGGCATGGTAAGCTTCCAGTATTTCTTCGTTAGACTTGGTCTTTGAAACAGCAATAAGGGTCACATTTAAACGGGAGAGCTCCTCCTCAATGGCTTTTATCTGATCGGCTATGTCCATAAATCCGGCGCTATTTTTGTAAGTTTGCACAAAACTACAAAACCACGGGGGATCCGCCAACAGGAATGAAACTTAATTGGGCAGCACATAGGATGCAGGGTATGGTAATCGCATGGATTGCGTTATTTTTCTGTACATCCTGCGGCGGAGAGAAAATTCCCGCTGGGGTCGTTTCGCCTAAACAGATGCCTGCGATACTGGTGGATATGCATCTGGCTGACGGGCAGCTGGCTTCATTGCCAATTGACTCAGCGCGTATGCGTAGGGATGGTTACTATCAAGCTGTTTTTGAGCGGCATCATATTGATTCCACAACCTTCAGGCAGAGCGTGGAATTTTATTCCAGCCGCCCGTACCTGATGAATGAATTTTACACGGATGTTGAAAAAAGGCTGAATGCCTTGAATTTAGCTGAACAGCAGCGTGTAGAAAAAAAATACGAAGCGCAACGACGTACAGATTCCATCCGCAATGCGCGGCTAACCGACAGCCTTCGGCGTATCGAACGAGATTCGCTTGATTTCAAACGCAAGCGCTACTTACTATTCCTGAATGCTCCGGATAGCCTATACGGTAAGCCCGATTCCGTTACCTATCAACTGCTTCGTGAGCGAATGCTTGAAGCAATCGGACTGAAAAATAATATCGGGGTCAGCAGTCAAAAAAGCCCCGTATTGCCAGCTAAGCCTCCGGTTATACCAAAGCCGTCTACGTCTGAGCCTCCCCGACCGAGGTTGCGGCCATTTGAAAAGATAAAATAGCGATGATTTACCCAGATAACGCGAGTGAGAAATTAGGCTTTACGGATATAAAGGCACTGATCAAAACCAAGTGTCTGAGTGAAGCAGGAAAGGAGTTGGTAGAAAAGATACAGCCACAGAAGCGGGTGGATCAAATTGATAAGTTTCTGCGGCAGGCACATGAATTTAAAGAGTTACTCATAAACGATGCGCCCTTTCCCGTGGACCATCTCTATCCCATCAAGCCGTTGGCGGAAAAGGCGCGGGTGGAAGGGACTTTTCTTTCAGAATCCGAGTTTTTCAGCATCCTGCTTTCATTGAAGACGGTCTTTGCCATTCTTCGATATTTTAATGAACGCAACGGTACCTATCCCAATTTAGAAGCGCTTTTTGAACACCTACCTATTGAAAAAAGTATCGTATCGGCGATCGAGCGGGTAGTCGACGAGAAAGGAAATGTACGGATGGATGCATCCCCCAAATTGGCTGACACGGTGGCTGCGATCGCAAAAGCGGAATTAGAAGCACGCAAGCGTATTGATCAGGTTTTCCGGATGGCGCAGCAGAATGGGTGGACAGCAGATGGCAATCTGACCATTCGGGATGGACGTTTGTGCATTCCGGTGCACGCTGAAAGCAAGCGCAAGATCAAGGGTTGGATACACGATGAATCCGCCACCGGACAAACCGCCTTTATTGAGCCGGAGGAAGTGTTTCATCTCAATAATCAAGTGCGTGATCTGGAGTTCGAAAGAAGGCGTGAAATCGTGCGCATATTGACTGCACTGACCGATGAATTACGTTTGCATATACCCTTGTTATTGGATTATCATAGTCTATTGACCAAGGTGGATTTCGTGCGTGCAAAGGCGCTATTTGCAATCGATATTGATGGGCATATGCCGGAGCTCTCCAAAGAGGCATCCATATCACTGGTTAACGCGCGCCATCCACTTCTGTTGCTCAATTTCAAAGGCAGCCAGCAAACTGTCGTTCCGTTAAACGTAACGGTCGATCAAACCCAGCGGATTATTGTCGTTTCGGGACCCAATGCCGGGGGCAAATCAGTCTGCATGAAAACCATTGGGCTCTTGCAGCTCATGGCGCAAGCGGGGCTGCTGATTCCGGCAGACCCCGCCTCAAGATTAGGTGTATTCAATCGGATTTTTGCCGATATCGGTGATGATCAATCGATCGAAAGCGATCTTAGCACTTATAGTGCGCATCTCTCAAAGATGAAATATTTCTCGGAGCATGCCGATGCGAAAACGCTGATACTCATTGATGAGTTTGGTACTGGCACCGATCCGATGTTTGGTGGTCCCATTGCAGAGGCCGTCCTGGAGGTGTTCAACCAAAAGGAAGTAAGGGGAGTGGTAACGACTCATTATTCTAATTTAAAGATGTTTGCCAGCAATACCGAGGGGATTGAAAACGCATCCATGCTGTTTGATAATGTGGCGATGCGCCCTCTCTATATCTTGCAAACGGGTAAACCAGGCAGCTCTTATGCGTTTGAAATCGCACAGAAAATCGGATTAAACTCAGCGATCCTCCAGGCTGCGAAACAAAAAATCGGCGCGCAACAAAAGCGGGTAGATACCTTATTGGTTGACCTTGAACGGGATAAAAAGGAAGTGCATGATACCAAGGTTTCGATCGCGCAAAAAGAGCGGCAATTGGCTCGGTTAAAAGCCGAAAACGAACAATTGCAAGCTTATTTGGAAGAAAACAAAAAGACGATTCTCAAAAAGGCAAAGGACGAAGCCCGTGAAATCATCCGGAATGCGAATAAGCTTGTCGAAAACACCATATCGGATATCAAAGCAAGCCAAGCAGATAAGCATAAGACCAAACAGCTGCGTCGGCAGCTCGAAGTAGAATTAAACAAGCACACCGATCAACCGGCGGCTTCCGTATCCAAGAGCAAACAAAACGTTCCTCAAGGGGTTTCTATTGAGGTGGGGGACTGGGTGAAGATACCCGACACGGGAAGTGAAGCCGAAGTGATCGGTCTATCGAAAAATAACTTGGTGCTGGCTATGGGCGAACTGCGCATGGTGAAGAAGCGGAGCGAAGTGGAACCCGTTGCTAAACGAAATGTGGCCAAGGCCTCACGGAAAACCTATCATGCCAGCGTATCGGAGGATGTTGCCAATTTCAAACCTGAAGTAGATGTGCGTGGTATGCGCACCGAAGCAGCTTTGAATGAGATTGAGAAGCACCTCGACAAGGCCGTGATGATGGGGTTTCCCAGTTTAAAAATCATTCACGGGAAAGGAGACGGAATTTTACGTAGGTTTATCCGTGATTATCTGCGCAAATATGGTGAGGTTGAGCGCCTGGAAGATGAGCATCCGGACCGGGGAGGCGAGGGGATCACTTATGCCTATTTGAGTTAATTATAAATGATTAATATAAAATGCTGCATTGTCAGGTTGTGCGCCAACGGCTGAATCATAGCCAAGGTTGAACACTGATCGTTGATAGCTGAAAACCAATGATATGGACTTTTTTCCAGAAGACAATGACTTAATTGCCATAGGCGTCTCCATTATTTCAGGCAGCCTGGTAGGTTTAGAACGCGAGTATAAAAATAAATCAGCCGGCTTCCGTACCATCGTACTGATCTGTTTGGGAGCAACTGCATTCACGATTGTCTCGCGTTACGGAGTGGGTAGTGACGACCGGATAGCAGCGAATATTATCACAGGCATCGGCTTCATCGGAGCGGGAGTGATTTTCAAGGATAAGTTTTCCGTGATGGGCTTGACCACCGCCGCGGTGATTTGGATGGTAGCGGGAATCGGAATGGCCGCAGGGATTGGGTATTACGGTTTGTCATTGTCGCTTTCCGTGATGACTGTACTGATCTTATCGGTTTTTAACAAGGTTGAAAGCGCCATGGAGCGAGTTTTCCTAACCCGGACCATTTTTGTTGTCTTTCAGGATATGGATATCACCAATATGGAATCGTTGAAACGGGTGATGGACAAGCACCATATCAATCACCGGCGAAAAACGGTCAGCAAGCGAAACAGAAGATTATCCGTTGTTTTTGAACTGGCAGCCGACCGGAAAAATCTTCAGGCATTCAACAATGAGATGATTAGCCTGACATATGTGGAAGAATTTTATTATAATTCGTAAATTGAAAGCGGCCGCTCGAAAATGGGCGGCCGCTTTCAATTTATAGTGAAGATACGCTTAGAAGCTGTATGTCAGTGAGGCATTCCATGTGGTGCCTAAACCATAAAAGTATCCAAACCCATCTTTGCGGCCGAAATATTCTTTGTTAAAGAGATTGAGCACGTTTCCACGCAATTTTAATCGTTGGGTGCCGATGTTAAATGCATAAGTTAGTCCTGCATCAACAACGCCGAACCCATCCAGTTTCTCGGGTTTATATACCTCGTCTTCCAATACGGCTTCGACAACATTTTCTGGATCCACCTGTGCATACAGATCGGTGTAAAAATTAAAATCTACGTCAACAGAGAGATCGGAGAGGATATTATACTTGGTGCCCAAACCAAATGAAGTCTGGGGAGCATTACCTATCTTAACACCGGACAAAGGCAATTCGCCGTTACCGATAATTTCTGAGTTTACTTCTTCGCGGAATCGGAAAGGGGAGCTGCCATCGTATTGCCAGTCCCCAATGGAACCATAGCCACGTATCATCCATTGAGGTAAAACTTGCGCTTGAAAATCAAGTTCCAGTCCTTTATGTAATTGTTTGATGCCGGTAATAAGGTAAGCTCCTTCGATTCTGTCGTCGGAATACGTGCCGTTAAATAATAGGAAGCGATTAGCCCATGATGTATAGTACCCGTTTAGGCTAACGGTAAAGTTTGGAATGGTGAATCGGTAACCTGCTTCCAATCCAAAAATCTCCTCGTTTTCTACCACAGGATCGGTGAAATCTACGGTATTTTGGACGAATACGTTATCTAAAAAAGGTTGACGAGAATAGAAACCGGTATTGGCAAAAATCGTATGTCCTTCCGCAAAGTCAAACGACGCTCCTCCCTTAATATTGTACCCGAGTTTGTTTTCCACGTCAGATTTAGCTTCCCCGCCTTCGTAGTTCCAACGATCAAATTTCTGGTAGGATTGATTTGATATAGCGCCTTGTATAAATGCCGAAACCGTTTCGTCGCTAAACTCAGCCTGACCGAATATACCTTGATAGTTTAATTGTTCAGAATTGTCGTACCCTACACGATACGCTTCACCCGCGGGATTGAACAATGCAGTCCATGGGTTAGCTTTAAACGTTTTTTCCACGACGTAGTCATCTCCCCGATTGGTGTTGGAACCATCCCAGCCCTGTAATCCCAACTTATTTACCAATTGCTGGAAGTGGTCCCCACGATAAAACCGGATATCCGCGCCAACATTGAACGTGAAATAATTTTGTGTGTCGAAGTTGTAATTGGTCACCAAGCCGTACCAAGCATGGTTATTCGCAGAAGCACGTAACATGGTGCCGTTATAGCCAGAACCGATGCCATCCGCGATGGTCTCTCGATTATAATCAACCACTCCCTGCCAGTTGATTAAACCGTTGGGAAGGTAACCTCCTCCACCAAATTGTTGACCCAGGAAACTTAAACCGCTACCCAGCGGACCCACTCCGCCGCCTCTCCCGATAGAAGCATAGAGAACAGTAGAAAGTGAAGAACTTTCGTTGATGTTGAAATCCCAGTTCAGATTCGCTACCGGCTTATGATAATAGTTTTTTCGAATGGCCAATCCTTTTCCATCCAAATAACCGTAGTTTGAATTGCCCTTGATTCCAGTAATGTCATAGCCCGGGTTATTGATCGTCGTCCGATTTCCTTCGGCATCGGTATTATAGCGCGTTACGAGGGCTTTTGAATAGTTTTGATCATGCCATTGCGGTGCGCCGAAAACCATGAAATTGAAATTATGGCGTTCATTGGGCTTGAAACCTACGGAGAAGAAATAGCTTTGACCTTCGCCGGCCGTTCCTATCGCATATTTTGCGTCCGCCCGCCAATAGTCTAACATAAACGAGAAGCCCCATTTGCCGTTAAGCCCGGTATTATACGAAACGGTTCCCTTGGCATAGCCATTATTCCCCGTTAGGAACCTGACGGAACCGCCTTTCTCGAAGTCCGTAGCTTTCGTCACGATATTGACCGTTCCGCCAACCGAAGAAATCGCTAACTTCGACGAGCCCAACCCACGTTGTACTTGCACTGCATTTGCTATATCGGCAATTGAACTCCAGTTAGACCAGTACATATTTCCGTCCTCCATACCATTGATTGGTTGGCCATTCAACAGATACGCCGTATTGGATTGATCAAATCCGCGGACGAAATTTTGGCCGTCGCCGAAACCACCGGCTTGATTGGTTACGAAAACGGAAGGTGTGTTTTTCATAATTTCGGGAAACTCTACGTTTCCAACCCCTTTATTCAATATTTCCGCCCGTGACACGGTCGATACGGCAATCGGTGTTTTTCGATCTTCTGCAATGTCGATGATTCCCCGGCCCACAACAACTACCTCTTCAAGGGATTGCGAATCCGAAGCTGTCAACACCAGGGTTCCTAAATTGGATTCGGTCGAAAAAGGAACTGTACGTGTGGTGAACCCAAGGATACGGATCACCAATTCGCCAGATTCGGCATCCGTAGATAAACTGAAATTTCCTTCACTATCCGTGGATGTCCCCCCTGATAAGCCTTTAACGGCCACGGTTGCGCCGGCAATCGGATAGGTGCCGTCGGTTACTTTGCCAATAAGTAAACGTTGTGCCCAGGAAAAGTTGCTAAACATTACGAAAAAAGCAACTAATGTAGCCCATTTAGTAGTTTTTTTTGCCATACCCTTAAAGATTTGATAAACGAAATGTGTGCAGAATGTAGTTTTCTCAGCAAACTTGAGGAAAGTCGTGTTTCATGTGCTATGAGAAACGTTACATTCATGATGAATGAATTGTTTATGTACAAAGGTAAGGCCTTTTGTGTGAAATTAACGTTAAGAAATTATTGTATAACCTAATTTTGGAGAATTGTTAACAAAAGATGGTTCCTTGATGCGGATTTCGTTAAGACAATTTAACGGACAACCGCGTCTGCCAACGGAATGGGGTCTCCAGCCAGCCTGGAAAGTTTTCAGCAAGTGGCGCGTTTTCCTCAATTCCCGAAATCGATAACGATATCAATGCCCGCCTTGCCGATCAATGGCAGGATGATCGTTTTTCTATGCTAATGAGCGTCCCAAACCGATGATTTCATTAGCTGCAACAGGGAATCGGAGGGCCTATCAGACGGTTGGCGGTGGTGTGCTCGATCCCGGTCCGTATCCCGATCTGATTTTGCTATGTTTTTTGCTGTAAACAAAATAAACAACAACGCCGATGATCATCCAGATAGCCAACCGCTCCCAGCTTTCTATGGGCAAGGATGCCATCATCGCGATACATACAATAATACCCAGTATAGGTACCAGCGGTACCAGCGGTGTACGGAAGGGTCTGGGAAGATTGGGGTTGGTTTTGCGCAGTACTATAATTCCAATACATACAAGTACAAAGGCGAAAAGAGTACCGATGCTAACCATATGCCCGAGATCGGATACGGGAACAAATCCCGTGAATATACTTACGAAAACCATAAAGATAACATTGGTTTTCCAAGGGGTTCGATGCTTGGATAAATCCGAAAAGAACTTGGGTAGCAAACCATCTTTGCTCATTGTATAGAAGACGCGGCTTTGGCCCAGCAGCATCACTAAAATTACGGATGTATAACCGGTGAGAATGGCAATAATGAGCGCGGTGTTGAGAAATGTGTATCCGGTTTGGGCAAATGCCGTAGCCACAGGTTTTGCATCGCCGGCAAATTTCGTGTAATTTTCTAATCCGGTCAGCACATACGAAAACAACACATATAAAAGTGTGCAAACCACCAGCGATCCGATGATGCCAATGGGCATTCCTTTTTGCGGATTTTTGGCTTCCTGTGCCGCTGTACTTACTGCATCAAATCCAATGAACGCAAAGAATACCACACCCGCGCCACGCATGATCCCGCTAATACCAAAGTGGCCGAAATAATCACTTTTGAAAAATTCAAAAAAGCCCAATTGCCCAGATCTAACCAGCTGCTCACCCTCGTTGGCTGGGATGAACGGGTCGTGATTAAGTGGATTAATAAAACTCCATCCTAACGCAATGAAAATCAATACAACGGCCACCTTAACGACCACAAGAATATTATTTACCAAGGATGATTCTTGCGTGCCCCTAATCAGGAGAAGCGAGAGCAGGCATATAATAATGATAGCTGGGATATTGACATAGCCGCCTTCCCAAGGGCCATGAAGCAGACTGTCCGGGAGATGAATACCGAATACGATGAGCAATTGGTTAAAATATTGTGACCAACTGGATGCCACGGTAGCGGCTCCCAATGCATATTCCAATACAAGATCCCAGCCGATAATCCAAGCAACAAATTCACCCATTGTAGCGTACGAATAGGTATACGCACTGCCGGCTACGGGAATCATCGCAGCAAATTCAGCGTAACAGAGTCCCGCGAATGCGCATCCAAGAGCGGCAACAACAAAAGAAAGGGTTACTGCGGGTCCGGCATTCTCGGCGGCGGCTATTCCGGTTAGCGAGAAAAGTCCGGCTCCGATGATCGCTCCGACACCCAAGGCGACCAGTCCTCCGCTTGACAAGGTCCGCTTCAATGTTCCTTCGCCACTTTCCGCGGCTTCTGCGATCAACGACGGAATCGATTTCTTAAATAACATGCTACTTTTCTTTTTCAATTTAGGCCCATCTACGTATGGCCGTGCCAAACCTACAAATTTTTATCTTTAAATAAATGATTTTTTTGCCGTCCGTTCATTTACAGGAGTGTTTAGCGGAACCGACTATAAAAAACAAAACAGGGATTCGTTGATCAACAAATCCCTGTTTTGTGCTTTACATAAGCTGAATATTATTCCGGTCGATCGGATTGTGCGGCAACCGATGCTTTTTCCGGCCGTTCAACTGCAACAATCTCTTTTTTTGTGTCATTCGTTTCAAGTTTTGCATGGCTGTTGGTATGGCCACCCAAAATGGGTGCGATAACCAGTCCGACCAGACAGGTTAATTTAATCAGGATATTCATGGACGGGCCAGAGGTATCTTTAAACGGGTCGCCCACAGTATCTCCGGTTACTGCGGCTTTGTGCGCATCCGATCCTTTATAAGTCATCTCGCCGTTGATTTCAACGCCCGCTTCGAACGACTTTTTGGCGTTGTCCCATGCACCACCCGCATTGTTTTGGAAAATAGCCCAAAGGACACCGGAAACAGCAACACCTGCCATATAGGCGCCCAGAGCTTCTGCCCCCATTACAAAACCGACAATAATAGGCGTAACGATGGTAATTGCACCGGGAAGCATCATCTCGCGAAGTGCCGCTTTCGTAGATATATCGACACATCTGCCGTACTCAGGTTTTGCCGTTCCTTCCATGATTCCCGGAATCTCGCGGAATTGGCGTCGTACCTCGTTAACCATATCCATCGCAGCTTTTCCGACGGACTGCATAGCCAATGCCGAGAATACGACCGGAATCATCCCGCCGATAAACAGCGCGGCCAAAACATCTGCTTTGAAAATGTTGATGCCGTCGATGCCGGTAAACGTAACGTAAGCCGCAAAGAGTGCCAACGCAGTTAGCGCCGCCGAAGCAATAGCGAACCCTTTTCCTACTGCGGCGGTTGTATTTCCTACGGAATCCAAGATATCGGTACGCTGACGAACTTCTTTGGGTAACTCACTCATTTCTGCTATGCCCCCGGCATTGTCTGCGATCGGCCCGAACGCATCGATAGCAAGCTGCATGGCTGTCGTAGCCATCATGGCCGATGCGGCAATCGCTACGCCGTAGAAGCCTGCCAATTCGTACGAACCCCAAATGGCTAACGCAAAAAGCAATACGGAAGAGAAGGTCGATTTCATGCCGGTCGCCAAACCAGCGATGATGTTGGTGGCTGCGCCCGTTGAGGAATTCCGAACGATGTTCAATACGGGTTTTTTACCCAGACCGGTATAAAATTCCGTGAAAGCCGAAATCAATCCACCGACAGCCAATCCGACAATGGTCGCATAAAACACATTCATCCGGGACACTTCTATAAAGCCTTCGCCAAAAAACTTCATGTTGATTGTTTCCGGCAGCATGAACCGGATCAAAAAGAAGCACGCAATAACGGTCAGGATGATTGCCACCCAGTTTCCTAAATTCAGCGCGCCTTGTACTTGGTTTTCTTTCGCATCGTTGGAAGAAACTTTAACGAAGAGTGTGCCAATGATCGAAGCAATGATGCCCACACCCGCAATTACCATCGGCAGTAAAATGGGGCCATAGCCATTGAACGCGTCGGTATATGCGGAGCCCGAAACTTCGGCCATATCTTTAATGATGTAATTCCCCAAAACCATTGAGGCCAACACGGTGGCAACGTACGAGCCAAATAGGTCAGCGCCCATTCCCGCCACGTCTCCTACGTTGTCGCCGACATTATCAGCGATGGTAGCCGGATTTCTGGGATCATCTTCAGGGATTCCAGCCTCGACTTTTCCAACTAAGTCCGCACCGACATCGGCAGCCTTGGTGTAGATGCCACCACCAACGCGTGCGAAAAGCGCGATGGATTCGGCACCCAGTGAGAACCCTGCCAGTGCTTCCAGTACCACCGTCATCTCGCGATAGAAGTTGCCGCCGTCGGTGATAAACATATTAAGAAAGATCAAAAAGAAAATGCTGAGACCAAGTACCGCTAACCCCGCGACACCCAATCCCATCACAGTACCGCCGGAGAAAGAGACTTTCAGGGCTTTGGGTAAGCTGGTTCTTGCCGCCTGTGTGGTACGAACATTGGATTGGGTTGCGATACGCATACCAATATTTCCTGCCAAGGCTGAGAAGAAGGCACCAAAAATAAAGGCAACGACGATAATCCAATGGGTGGTTTCGACTACGGTAGATACCGCAAAGAGCGCAACGGAAGCTATGACCACAAAAATAAGAAGAATCCGGTATTCCGCTTTCAGAAATGCCAAGGCCCCTTCTTGAATACTTTTTGCAATACTTTTCATCCGTTCATCACCAGCGTCCTGTTTCCTTACCCACGCTGATTTCACGATCATTACCGCGATGCCGATTAAAGCAAGCACAGGTACAAAATAGATCAAATTTTCCTGTAAAAATCCCATTATAACCAATTCATTTGTTTACAAAATGCTAAATTTTCAAAATAGGCCTCAACAAAGAGTCGCCAAAAATAAGATGCTTATTGCAATAATCAAATTAATTTGCACGAATTCATAGATATTAAGAATATTTATCTACTTTCGATGATATAATCGCAGTCCAAAATTGCCCAATGAATACCATACCTGAACAACATGACGATATGAAGCGTGAGCTGGGGTTACTCGACGCAACGATGCTGGTGGCCGGATCGATGATCGGTTCGGGGATTTTTATTGTCAGTTCCGACATTGTTCGCAATGTGGGCAGTGCCGGATGGTTGATCTTCATTTGGCTGCTTACCGGTCTGATTACCGTTATCGCCGCCTTGAGTTACGGGGAGCTGTCGGCCATGTTTCCGAAGGCGGGAGGACAGTACGTATATCTGAGGGAAGCCTATAATCGCTTGGTTGCTTTTCTGTATGGCTGGTCGTTGTTCCTGGTTATCCAAGCCGGGACGATTGCGGCGGTCGGTGTGGCATTTGCTAAGTTTACGGCTTATATTTTTCCTTCACTTAGCGATGAAAATGTGTTATGGGATTTGGGATACATCCGGATCAATGCCGCACAGCTAGTGGCCATTGCAACCATCGTCATCCTTACCTGGTTTAATTCCCGTGGCGTTAAAAATGGGAAAATTATCCAGACAGTGTTCACGGTTGTTAAGATCCTTTCTCTGGGCGGCTTGATCGTGATGGGGCTGTTTGGTGCTTTTGATGCCGAGATATGGCGTGCCAACTGGTCTACGGCCTGGGATACCATCCGTTGGGATGCGGATAGCCATGCAGCGGTTTCGATAGGGGGGGCGGCCGTGTTTGCGGGGATTGTATCGGCGATGGTAGGTTCCCTCTTCTCCAGCGATGCATGGAATAACGTAACGTTCATTGCGGGAGAAGTGCGAAATCCCCAGCGGAACATCGGCATGAGCCTTTTTTTGGGAACGCTCATCGTGACAATTATCTATGTGTCGGCCAACTTAATGTATCTGGCTACGCTGTCAATGGAGCAAATTGCTTACGCCCCTGCGGATCGCGTAGCCGTAGCTGCCGCACAGGCTATTTTCGGACAGGTAGGAACGATCGTGATCGCGGTTATGATTATGATTTCAACATTTGGCTGTAACAACGGACTAATATTGGCAGGTGCACGGGTCTATTATACGATGGCGAAAGATGGACTGTTTTTCAAGAAAGCCGGCGAACTAAACAGATTTGAGGTGCCCGGCTGGGGATTATGGGCACAATGTATCTGGACATCGGTACTCTGTCTCACCGGGCGGTATGGTGATCTGCTCAACTACGTTGTTTTTGTGGTGCTGATCTTCTACGCATTGACCATTGTCGGAGTTTTTATCCTTCGCAAGCGGATGCCCGCCGCCCAGCGTCCTTATAAGGCGCTCGGTTACCCTGTGCTGCCCGCGCTGTATGTATTGGCAGCAGCTACCATCTGTGTCGGATTACTGATTTATCAGCCTACTTTCACCTGGCCGGGGCTGATTATCGTGTTATTGGGGATTCCGGTTTTCTTTATGTGGAATAAAAAAGACCTTTAAAATAACTGCGTTCGTTTCCTAATCGCTTTGTCAAAAATCGGGCAGACGTGGAAAATCTGCCCGAGTTCTATTTTTTGCCGCTTCTTTTTCGCCGATTAATCAATCGTCCAAAGGTAGATGGTATCATTCCCTACTTCCACGGTCTTCTCGGCTTCCCAATCGCCCATATCAAAGTCGTGGGATACGATACGGCTTCCAGGTTTCAACTCCTTTTGTAGTTTTGGGCGCAGCTTCAAGTTGACCGATGGCAACAGGTACATCGTTACCACATTCGCCTCGCTGAAATCAAAGTCAAACAGATCGCCTTGTACAAACTTTACTTTGTCGGTCACACCGGCCGCCTTTGCATTTTCGTTAGCCTCTTTCAGTCGTTGTGGGTTGAGATCCACGCCGACTCCCGTTGCGCCGAATTTTTTTGCCGCAGTGATGACGATGCGCCCGTCACCGCATCCCAGGTCATAGACGACGTCGCCGGGTTTGACACCTGCAAGTTTCAGCATTTCCTCAACAGTCTCCTGGTTGGTAGGCACATAGGGAACATCCAAGGCAAGTTCTTCCTGGGCGTATGCACCCGTGCATACACCAACAAATAAGGCGATCAGCCAGTTTTTAACATTGCTCATCATTTTCATTTTTTAATTGTTGCACATTCATTAATTACTATAAATCGATCGTTTATGTCTTTTATCAATGACCTGCTCCGTTCACCGGATCGCAAAGAAAAAGAGCATGCCCAACGCCAATACGGCTACTCCTACCAAAGCTCCAATGCCGGTATAAGCTAAGCTGGAATACAGTAAATACGCACATGCCCCGCAAAAAATAATCGGTGTAAGGGGGTATAGCGGCACCCTGAATGGGCGAACAGCTTCCGGTTCCCTTTTTCGCAATACAAATAGCGAAATACCTGTTGCGAGAAAGAAGAACCAAAATACAGGCGCTGTAAAATCGACCATAGATTGGAAACCATCACGCGTAAATGCACCCAGACCGATCAAGGCTAACGCGATTACGCATTGTACCATCAATGCATTGATCGGAGAAGAGGTTTTTAGATTCCATTTGCCCAATCCGGAAAGCACCTTAAAATCGCGGCCTACTGCGTAATTAGTGCGGGCGCCCGTGAAGATCGTTGCATTGATCGAGGTGAGCGTAGCCATCACAACCAGTATGCCGATCAAGAATACACCCGCTTCGCCGAACGTAACCCGCATCAGATCGATACCGACAGCATCAGACGCAGCAATCCGCTCGATGCCGAGTGCATGCAAAAACGCCCAGTTGACCAGCAGATAAAGCATCGTGGTAGCCAGTATGCTGATGGCCAACACCCAGACCATTTTCCGGCTTCCCGCCTTGAGTTCAGCCGATATATATCCCGCTTCGTTCCAACCTCCAAACGTAAGGAGCACAAAGACCAATGCGAGTCCTATGGAGGTGTTGTTTTCGGAAGCCAGCGGAAGAACCGACAGGCGTTCGGGCGATGGATGGGCGAAAAGACCGACCAGTACGACGGATAAGATGCCCAGAAATTCAACGACGAACAGAAGATTTTGCGTGCCGGTGCCAAACCTTACACCCAACATGTTGATCGCCGTAAGCGTAATCACGACCAACGCGGCAAACAACGCAGAAGAATACGCGCCAATTGGATATAGTTGTGAAACATAATCGCCAACGATGTACGCCAGCAAGGCGATTGATCCCGTTTGAATAATACTCAACCTTGCCCATGCAAACAGGAAGGCGAAGCGATTGCCGAAGGCCCGCATCAAAAAATGATAATCGCCACCGGTGTTAGGGAAAGTGGTGCTTAACTCTGCATAACATAACGCTCCAACCAGTGAGATGACGCCACCGAGTAGCCATATGCAGAGGAACAGCTCCGCACTGCCTGTGTGCGCTGCAACAATCGAAGGTGTGCGGAAGATGCCTGCACCCACAATGATTCCGATGACAAGTGCTATTGCGTCGATGGTCCGTATTAAGGGACGGGGAGTTTGGTTTTTAGGGGCCTGTTGAAAGGGCGTTGCTATCGCGCTGCCATTCCTTTCCTCTTTCATACTTTACGGTTTTTAGTATGGGTGTACGGGTAATAATACAATCTGCGGTAAGCTTTGTTTCCCGGGGTGTGTAATAATTTTGTTGGGATTTATGCGAAGAACTTGTCGCTGAAATTTACCAGAAACAATTCCTTGGTAGCCCGGGTACAAGCGGTGTATAGCCAGCGTAGGAACTCTACGTCGAGCATTTCATCGGTAAGGTAACCTTGATCTACAAACACAGCCTGCCATTGCCCTCCCTGCGCTTTGTGGCAAGTGATGGCCATAGCAAATTTTAACTGTAATGCGTTGTAATAGGGATCGGCCTTAAGTGCGGCCAAGCGAGCCTTTTTGTCGGTGATGTCTAGGTAATCGACCATGATCGCATCGAAAAGGCGCTGCTGATCAAGTTGCGAAAGACTAGGCGAATCGCTGTGGAGCGTGTCTAACATAATGCGGCAATCCACGGGTTCGATCTCATCCGAGTCCAGAAATTCCAGACTGGCATCTGCGAAACGGAACCCATGCTGTTCGTGTACATTGCGTACCCTCCGTACGCGCGCCATATCACCGTTGGCGATGAAACCGCTGCGGTTGGAATCAGCTGAAAGCCAATAGTAGTTGTTGCGGACGACCATGATATAATCACCGCCGGTCAGCTCTTCCTCCCGGAACAGAATGCGGTTGCGGATGTGTTGATTATATAAATTGGCGTTTTTGTTCGAGCGGCATATGACCAGGGTATTTTCCATGCCGTATTTGTCGTATGCATAATGCAAGCCTTCGATAAGTCGTTCCCCCGTCATGCGATAGATATCGGGAAACCCTTTGATCCGGAAACGTGGAAAAGGAATCGATTCTTCCTGTCCGGACACCGAATGAATCTGCTGACGAATTACCGTGGCATTGTATAGGATCCCTGAGTGTTTTTCCTGTCGTACTACTTCCGTTAATTCGTGAACGAAGACGCGCATTCCGAATGTCCGCTCCAGCCATTGGGGTTCCAGCGCGGGACTTTGCAACAGTCCTACCGGAGGGAGCTGTGCAACATCACCGACAAACATTAACCGACAGTTTTTACCGGCTCTTACATAGGCTACCAAATCTTCCAATAAACTTTTTCCGTTAAACGAAAACCGCTCATTTGAGATCATCGAAGCTTCATCGACAATAAAAAGAGTGTCAGTATGCAGATTTTCAGCTAAGCCAAATGCCATATCCGGCGAAACAGCGATCTTTTTACGATAGATCTTTTTGTGTATGGTCATTGCCTTTTTGCCCGAATAGTTGCCCATCACTTTTGCGGCCCTGCCGGTGGGCGCCAGTAATACTGAACGCATATATAGTGCAGGCAGTGTGTTGACCAACGTGCTGATCAAGGTGGTCTTGCCGGTACCAGCAAAACCGTTAAGCACAAAGCAAGAAAGGTCGTCTGCGTAACGCAGAAAATCGGAGAGTCGAAGAAACGCTTCCTGCTGTTGGCCGGTGGGCGGCAACGGAAAACGACTGGAAATTAATTCATCGATCTGCACGGTCAAAGGTACCCAAAAGTTTGGTACAAATGATTTATCTAAGTAAGTTTGTTGCCAGTAAACGGATGGTGATGAAATATACTTCGACAGATTTTAATAAGGAACAGGCTACGGCTTATACCTTGCTCATCAGGATAGGATCCGATGAGAACGCATTAGCCATCGTAGATACAGAGAAACGATTGAAATTGGTCGCCACATATGATCCAGCGATAACAGAAAGGGAGATTAGGGATGTGTTGAATCTGGATTTCGCAGCGGTGAAACTTTGCCTTCACGGCAACCGGTATACGTTTGTTCCTGAAGAGGTGTTCGACGACCCAGCCACACAGTCATACCTCGGCCATTTGCCGGACGATGGCTTGGTGGCGACATCGGTATCGGATATCCCATCGCTCGGCATTAAGGTGCTTCATCAACCTGACCGATTGGTTACCGAATCCCTCGCTGTGCGTTTTCCTGACCTGGTTACTTATTCGACCGTGCAAGCCTTGTTGCAGGGCGTTGCGGATTACGGATTAACGTCGGACAGGCCGGTGCTTATTATCGACAAACAGGCATCCACGGTCATCGTATGTGCGTTTGATAAAAGTAGATTTATATATGCCAATGATTTCGATGTGTTGGGCATGGAGGATTTCACGTTTTACCTGCTTTCCATTCTGAAACATCTCGGCTTGGAAGAAAGCAGACCGGATATATGCCTGTCGGGCGACGTTGCCGAGCAGGATGAAATCCATCAGTGGGCGCTATCCAATGGTAGCGAAGTGGTCTTTGCGGACAGCGGGGCGTTGGTCCGGATTGCGATGCCGCAGGAGTTGATACCGCAGCAACATCGATTTCTTACACTTTTAGGGCTTCATTTATGCGAATAATAGGAGGGAGCCGGGCGGGATTGCGCCTGCATCCACCTGCCGCTTTACCGGTACGCCCTACGACGGATATGGCCAAGGAGGCACTGTTCAATGTCTTGCAACATCGAATGGATTTTGAACAAATAAAGGCCCTTGATTTGTTTTCCGGCACGGGAGGTATGGCTTTTGAAATGGCGTCCCGTGGTGCCGCATCGGTATTGGCTGTAGATATCCATTTCAAGTGTGTGCAATATATTAATGCCACGGCCAAAAAATTGGAGTTATCAGCTATTAAGGCCATTAAGACGGATGTGCTGAAGTTTATCTCGAACTGCAAAGATGAATTCGATTTTATATTTATCGACCCTCCGTATGATTTGCCCCAACTTCCCCAACTCCCCGCGAGGATAGTTACCCAAGGGATGCTGAAGCCGGGAGCAATCATGGTATTGGAACATTCGTCGACGCGCAGCATGGGTATTCAACCCAATCTTGTCGAAACCCGAAAATACGGGTATTCTTCATTTTCGTTTTATCAAATACATTAGAACCCCATGAAAATAGCAGTGTTCCCCGGCTCATTTGATCCCATTACCAAAGCTCACGTCGATGTCGTGAAAAGAGCGACGACTCTTTTTGATAAAATTTATGTGGCCGTTGGCGCCAATACGACAAAGAAGGGCTTCTTCAGTCCTGATGAAAGGCTAGCAATGATCAAAAAGGTATTCGCGTTGCAGGCCGATTCGGTAGAGGCAATCCTGTTTGAGGGGCTTACGGTTGATTTTTGTAAAAAAGTAGGCGCCGGCTATATTCTCCGCGGTATGCGGAATGCGACAGATTTTGAATTTGAGAAGGCCATCGCATTGAACAATTCCGTATTGGCACCCACTATAGAAACGGTTTTTTTGGTAAGCAGCAACGGATTATCCCATATCTCGTCCACAATTGTCCGTGAGATCATCGTAAACAAAGGCGACGTAAGCCAACTCGTACCGGAAGCCGTGTTGGCAATGGTGGGGGAGAAGTCGTGACCACTGTTTTAGGTAACTGTATCTAGGATGTCCACGATCAGGGGATAGGTGTTCTTACGAATTCGGTCAAATTTATCTTTCCCCAGCCAGATGGCATCCACGATATCTTCTTCGTGTTGGGGCTTTAACTTCGGAACTTTGTTTACACCCATTTCATACCAATTAGTTTTTTTCAAAACCAGCTCGCCTTTCATTAAATAGGTATGATAGGTCGTCGCTATTTTTTGTCCGAGATAGTCAACGGTGATGCCGCATTCTTCCTGTACTTCCCTTACGGCAGCCCTCCGCATCGATTCCCCTTCGTCCACCTTACCTTTGGGTAAATCCCACTTTTCAAGCCTGTGAATAAACAGGAATTTACCTTTTCCGTTTTTTACTAATCCACCTGCCGCTTTAATTAGTTTGATTCTTTTTTTAATAGAATTAAAAAAGTCAGTCGGTTTTTTTATTAGTATGAAATATGTGGTGGGATTTTTATTTTCTTTTGCTTGCTTGAAAAGTTTTTCCAAGTCAAGGTATTGATGGTCAATTGATTGAATATTGCTAACGCTTTCGGGTACAAAATCTGCCACAACGAGAGCGGATTGGTTCATATAAATTTTATAGATTTGCGCCATGAATAATATGAATGAGGTTGCACAAAAAGTTGCCGAATCATTGTTGCAAATTAAAGCAATTAAATTACAACCCAAAAAACCTTTTACATGGGCTTCGGGTTGGAAGTCTCCGATTTACTGCGATAACCGTGTAGCTTTGTCTCACCCACCCATCCGTACGTACATTCGCCAAAAGTTGGCTGAATTGATACAGGAAGAGTTTGGATCGGTTGAGATGATTTCAGGTGTAGCTACAGCGGGGATTCCGCAAGGGGTATTGGTTGCCCAGGACTTAGGCCTTCCTTTTACCTATGTTCGGAGCAATTCAAAGGACCATGGACGGGAAAACCAAATCGAAGGTGAGATCGTGAGCGGCCAGCGCGCCGTAGTGGTCGAGGATTTGATTTCAACCGGAAAAAGTAGTCTGAAAGCTGTACAGGCCCTGCGCGAAGCCGACTGTAATGTCGTAGGATTGGTTTCCATATTTACATATGGGTTTGCTGAAGCAGAAAAAAACTTTACAGAAGCCAAATGCAGGCACTTAAGCCTATGCAGTTACGATAATTTGATAGAAGTTGCGGCCAAGCATAATTACATATTGAACAGTGACATCGAAGTGTTGGAACAATGGCGGGCCAACCCATCCGAATGGTCGCCTAAATAATTTGAGAGTTCTCTTTTATTCCCATGACCGTAATTCAAAATCAAGCGATTATTGACGAATCCGTCGACCGGGTATTTGCGTTTTTAGCTGACTGCACGAATCACGAGCAGTTGATGCCAGAGAATATACAAGATTGGGCATCTACACGGGACCAGGCAAGTTTTACCATCCAAAACATGGTGAAACTTGCGCTTAAAGTCGATCGCCGGATCGAGAATAGAGAAGTGGTATTCGTACCTGTAGAAAAAGCTCCCTTTGATGTAACCCTGCGTTGGGAAACCACCTCACAGGGAGATGGACAGACACTCGCCCGATTGATCGTCGAGGCGGATCTCAACATGATGATGAAAATGGTGGCCGCCAAACCATTGCAAAAATTGGTAGATTACCAGGTCGATCGTTTGAAGTCAGTACTAAATTAGGCCCCGGCAAAAAGTCAGATATTAACAAGAAACCCCGGCATTCGTTTGTGCCGGGGTTTCTCTTTTATCGATTGAGCGGGATTGAAGTTTACGCGTCTAACTGCTCAGCCACGAAATCCCAATTGACCACATTCCACCAATTCGTAATATATTCAGGTCTGCGATTTTGATAATGAAGGTAGTACGCATGTTCCCAGACATCGATTCCTAAAAGCGGTTTTCCTTTCAACTCTGCGTCATCCATCAATGGGTTATCCTGATTAGGGGTGGAGCCAATCTTTAAGGTGCCTTGATCGCTCACTAACCACGCCCATCCCGAGCCGAATCTGCCCACGCCAGCCGCGGCAAACTGTTCTTTGAATTGATCAAAAGAACCAAAAGAACCATTGATGGCATCCATCAATGCACCTGCCGGAGCGTTGCCGTCGACGGGTGCACGCAATGATTTCCAAAAAAAGGAATGATTCCACGTGCCGCCGCCGTTATTGCGTACGGTATCCGATAGCTTCGAAATGTTGGCGAACAATTCTTCCGGCGTGGAGTACGTTATTTTGTCCGCTTTAATCGCATCGTTTACTTTGGAGATGTAACCCGTATGGTGCTTGGTGTAGTGGATTTCCATGGTCCGCGCATCGATGTTGGGTTCCAATGCATTGTATTCGTAACCCAAGGGCTCCTGCGTAAATTCCAACGGAGTTCCGCTTGACTCGGCAGATTCTTTGCCTGATGAAGTCGGAGAACTGCACCCTACCAATGTGTTTAACGGATTGACCCCCAGAGCGGTAGTCGCCACGGTTGCTGCAGAAAAGCCAATGCTTGTGCGTAAAAAATTCCTTCTATTGGTCGTTGCCATAATGGTTAAAGATTTGATTTCATAGCTTTAATTACAACCAAAGTTAGTGTTTTGTTTTAAAAACCCATGGATTAATCCCAATTTATTGACCCGGCGACAACTTTCAATCGCAGAATCCATCGGGGGAGCATGACGGTCCCTCGGCCACGTCGAGAAACGAATTTGGGTTCGCTTGGCGCCATTCGGCGAATGATTTTTGCAGCGTTTGCAAAAATACGTCGGAGGGTTGCGCTCCTGATACGGCGTATTTTCGGTTAAATACAAAAAAAGGGACACCACGTATTCCGATGTTGCGGGCTTCTTGAATGTCTTGGGTTACCTCATACCCAAATCTCTCGCTGTTAAGCATTTCCAGCATCGCTGTTTCCTCCAGACCAGCCTCCTTGCCAAGTGCAATTAGCGTACTGGACTCGCTGATATCCGCTCCATCAGTAAAATGAGCCTTGAACAGGGCTTCCTTGACAACGTTGCCGACCCCATTTGCTTGGGCAAGATGTATCAACCGGTGGGCATCCCAGGTGTTTGTTACCACGGTCCTCTCAAAGCGCAATGCCAGCCCTGCATTCTTACCGGTAGCAGCTACGCCCGAAGTCATCTCCTTCGCTTGTGCAATGCTCATTCCTTTTCGCTCGGCGAGGTATTGGTACGTGTCCGTGTAGGTAGTGCCCTTTGGTAATTCGGGATCAAGCTGAAAACTTTTCCATTCCAACTTGATGAATGGAGCATCTTCAAATTGCCGCAATGCCGCTTCGAAGTTACGTTTGCCGATGTAACAAAACGGACAGGCAATGTCAGACCAAACTTCTATTTTCATTATTCCGTGTTTTAAACGTTCGCCATCAAGCGAATTTCAGTACTAATTCCTCTTTCGGGATCCGAACTTTTTTCTGGTTTACCAGCCAATCGTTTTCTTGATCCCGATAACCCAACGGCAGTAAGGTGACACTCTTCAATCCTTGTTCGGGCAACCCAAGCAACGCATCGAGCGCCGTGTTGTCAAACCCCTCCATAGGGGTTGCATCGACCTGAAGCTCCGCAGCGGCCGCGATGGCAAGCCCAAAAGCGATGTATGCCTGCCGGGCAGCGTGCTCAAAATTGGCTTGGGCAGGTTGACTCAAGTACATGTTCTTCAGCCGGGTTGCATAGTCGTCGAACGAGCTGGCGGGAATGCCACGCTCGGCAGCTGTGTGGGCAAATACGGCATCGATCCGCTCTGCTGTGTACTTGTCCCAAGCGGCAAACAATAAAAGGTGGGAACTGTCAACGATCTGTGATTGCCCAAAGGCGATGGGCTGGATTTTAGCTTTCAACTCCGGGTTGGTAATCACCAGGATTTTAAATGGTTGTAGTCCCGATGAAGTCGGAGCCAAGCGGGCCGCTTCTAAGATGCTGTCAATTTTCTCTTGCGCGACGGTTTGTCCGTTCATCTTTTTTGTCGCATAGCGCCATTTTAGTGTTTCTAACAGGTGCATATTGATTTGATATTAATACGAAGATTTATGATTTACTCTACTAATGCCTTGATAAACCCCGCGGTCGCATCTTCCAGGATGCGCTTTGCGGTGTGCGGGTCTCCCGGGCCGGAGATCATTCCCATTGCGATCAGCCCGTGAAGGATCGACCAAAATGTCATCGCTTTCAGATGAGCATCGGCGTCCGGCTGCTTACTTTCCCGTATAGCCGCTTCGATGGTGTCGTGGAAAACACTGCTGACCTCCATGATCTCACGCGTTTCCCGTACCATTTCGCAGGTAGGGATCCCCAGTCCATACATAATCTGATAATGCTTTGGATGTTCCTCAGCAAAAGCCCAATACGCATTGGACAGCGCCATTAACTGATCGGTAGGGCGGTCGTGCTCCCGTTTTGCTTGGTGAAGCCGCCTTGCAAGCAGTGCATAGCCTTCCTGTGAAAAGGCGCTTCGAATGGCTTCTTTGCTTTCAAAGTGTTTATACACAACGGGGGTGCTGTACTCAATGGCATCAGCAATCCGACGGATGGACAGCGCGTCCCAGCCTTCCTCTTCCACAATTTGCCAAGATTGCGCCAATATCGCAGCTCGAACCTGTTCTAACTGCCGTTGCTTACGTTCGGATATTCCCATGGTAACACTGTGTATAAAAGTTAACACTGTCAGCAAAAGTAACAACCGAAACTTTATTTCACCAAACGATTGCAGAAAAACGACAATGGGATGACGAAGTTAGTTGCTCGAATGGGCTTTCAGGAATGCGATAAGAGGCCGGATGAATTGGTCGTATGCCTCGATATGGGGCAAGTGGCCGATGCCGTCAATCTCCACTAGTTGCGCATCGGGGATGGCTTCAGCGGCTCTCCGGCCCAGTAGTGGATAATTGCCGAGGGTCTTCTGCACCTCCTTAGGTGCAAGGGCTTTACCCAATGCAGTTCGGTCGCGCTGGCCTATGATCAAGAGCGTCGGAGATTGGATGTTACCGAACTCGTATACTACCGGCTGGGTAAAAATCATGTCGTACAATAGGGCGGAGTTCCAAGCGATGCGTGGGTAATCAATATCGTGGGTCCAGCCGGCCAGCATATGTACCCAACGATCGTATTGAGGTTTCCATTTGTTATCATAATAAAACGTAAGCTGATAATTCTTTATCTTGTCGTACGTCTGAGCCAGTTCACTTTTGTACCAATTTTCAACCGTTTGGTAAGGTACCACGGTTTTCCAGTCTTCCAGGCCGATCGGGTTTTCTAAAATCAGCGTTTGGGTATAGGCTGGGAACATGAGTGCAAAGCGGGTGGCGAGCATACCGCCCATTGAATGACCAAGTATGTGTGCCTTTCCGATGCGGAGGCTATCGAGCAGCTGTTTGGTATTGAGAGCCAGCAATTGAAAAGAATATTGGATACGGTTCGGTTTTGATGATTTGCCAAAGCCGATCTGATCGGGTATGACAACACGGTAACCTTTTGCTGCGAGGTCATTTGCCGTTTGTTCCCAATAGGCTCCGTTGAAGTTTTTTCCGTGCATGAGTAGTACGGTTTCCCCGTTGGGTGTGGTGGGAATGACTTCCATATATGCCATTTTCAGTGACTCTCCCTGAATGGCCAGGGTGAGGTATCGTGTAGGATACGGATAATCAATGGTCTCTAAATTGGTCCCGATCGGCGAATTTTGTTGTGCATCCGAAAATTGGACGATTGAAAGAACCAAGATCGTCGCTGATATTCTTTTAAAAAGACATAGATAATTCATACCGATCAATTAGCGGTTCGTATATTAGTTGCCGTATCTCTCCGTACTGCCAATAGGAGCAATCCGGACAGGTAGATGCTGTGTATCAACTGTGCTGATACGGCTGTCCAGTTCTCAACGAGGGCGCTGCCGAAAATCAAGATCGTCATGATGGCCAGTCCCGTAAATAACGCTTGCTGAAACCAACGTCCGCTGATGAGCCAAACACCGGCAATGAACTCCACGAAGACCAATACGTACCCGAATGCAAAAACAAAGCTATGCGGCAATACCGTCCCGGTAAACTGGTCTGCCATATCCGAAGCAAAAGCTTCGAGTTTTGGAAGCCGGACCAAACCGTGGCCCAGAAACGACATCGCGATGGGAAGGCGAAGAAACAATTCAATAAGGCGTTGCTTATTCATGGAGCATTGTATTGGACCGAAGCAAAGATACCGGTTTGTATCGATTTCGCTGTCCGGTTTCCCGAAAGAATGTTAATTTTGACACATGTCACTACCGATTGATCATCTTTCAACGACTCAGCAATTCATCGAAAGGGAATTAGCCTACAGTGCGCACAACTACCACCCGTTGCCAGTGGTATTGGAGCGGGGTGAAGGCGTATACCTTTGGGACGTGGAGGGCAAGCGCTATTACGATTTCCTTTCGGGTTATTCTGCCGTAAACCAAGGCCATTGCCATCCGAAAATTGTAAAGGCCTTGGTGGATCAAGCGCAAAAGCTTACACTGACCTCGCGGGCTTTTCATGCCGACTTATTAGGTGAATATGCCGAATACATCACCCGCTATTTCGGATATCAAAAGGTATTGCCTATGAACAGTGGGGTGGAAGCTGTGGAAACAGCGTTGAAACTCGCCCGTCGCTGGGGCTACGACAAAAAAGGAATACCAGCCAACCAGGCTAAAATCATTACCGTAGAAGGTAATTTCCATGGGCGTACGCTCAATGTTGTATCGTTCAGCACCGATCCATCATCACGCGATGGTTTTGGACCCTTCATGCCGGGATATGAGGTGATCCCTTACAACAATCTGAGTGCGTTGGAAGCTGCATTGTCCGACCCGACAGTTGCGGGCTTTCTGGTGGAGCCGATACAAGGAGAAGCCGGCGTATACGTGCCGGAAGACGGATACCTTGCAAGGGCGTATGAGTTATGTAAACGGTCGAACGTGTTGTTCATCGGCGATGAAATCCAAACGGGATTGGCCCGTACTGGTAAGATGCTCGCATGCGACCACGAAAACGTGCGACCCGATATCCTGATATTGGGAAAAGCCCTGAGCGGCGGTATGCTGCCGATTTCGGCGGTGCTGGCCGATGATGAGGTTATGTTATGCATCAGGCCCGGCGAGCATGGCTCGACCTATGGCGGCAATCCCTTGGCCTGCAAAGTTGCGATGGCTGCATTAGACGTTATCAAAGCGGAGAGCCTGGCTGACCGTGCCCAGGAACTGGGTATCTATTTTCGTAAACAATTACAGCAGTTAAATCATCCGAATATTTTGGAAATAAGAGGTAAAGGGTTATTAAATGCTATTGTTATCCGGCACGGTAACCCCGACGCTGCCTGGCAATTGTGTTTGGCGCTTAGAAACCATGGTTTACTTGCCAAGCCGACGCATGGCGATAAAATACGGTTCGCTCCGCCATTGGTCATCACAAAAGAACAATTGGATGATGGGATTCGCATCATCAGCGAAAGCTTAGCCGTTTTGACATCCCAATGAACCTACTTCTGCTTTGAAACCGGTTCGCCACTCATTCGGGGACCGCGTTGCCGTGTCGGCACGATGTCAGTGGCATATCTTTACGGTAAAGGCACATGTCACCACCCAAAGGTGGACTAGACGTGGACTTACCGTGCTCACCAGGTGCACACCATACGAAGCAGTATCGGATCGATTTCGATCGTTGATACAAAGATACGTATTGCGCAGTGATTATCAGACTCTCCGCGACGTAACAGAAGGTATAGAAAACAACAAGAATCACATTCACGTAGTGAATGAATTGCAACTCGGTCCAACAATGTGTAATTTCGCCTGCAAATAAATAGAACATGTATCATCAGCGGCAACGGTACGACCGTCAGGAAAAGCGGGAAACAAATCAACAGGTTTACGGCATACGTGCGGTCATTGAGGCGATCGATAGCGGTAAGGAAATCGAATCGTTGTTCATTCAGCGAGGGCTGGGCGGGGCGTTATTTCTCGAACTGAAGCAGGTACTAAGTCGGCATGGCATCAGCTACCAGCACGTGCCGGTGGAAAAACTCAACCGCATGACGCGGAAAAATCACCAAGGTGTCATTGCTGTGATTTCGCCGATTACGTACCAACGAGTGGAAGACATCGTGCCGGTCATTTATGAAAGAGGTGCGGCACCGTTGCTGCTCCTATTGGATGGCATCACAGATGTCCGAAATTTAGGTGCAATTGCGCGTACAGCCGAATGCGCCGGGGTCCACGCGCTCGTCGTGCCGAAAAAGGGTACGGCCGAAATCAACCCAGATGCAATTAAAACTTCGGCAGGAGCATTGTTTAAAATCAATGTGTGTAGGGAAGACAGCTTGGTCAAAACGGCTAAATTCCTGCAAGAATCAGGAATTCAATTAGTGGCTTGTACTGAAAAGACAGACAGGAGCTTATATGAGATCGACTACACCGTTCCCACCGCATTGATCCTGGGTTCGGAAGAGCAGGGTATTTCCGACGAGCTTGTTCGCATTGCCGACCACTTGGCAAAGATTCCCATGGCAGGATCGATCGCATCACTTAATGTTTCGGTGTCCGCAGGCGTGGGGCTTTACGAGGTGGTAAGACAGCGATTGGCTATTTAGGGCACTATTCCGAAGCATGCTCGGCGGCAGCAGCCGCTTTCTTTTTCCGTTTCTTAGCGCTTTGCCTTCTTCTGCCGTAGGTTCCTTTTACAATTTTGCCGCGTTTGGTTTTCTTATCTCCTTTTCCCATATTGAATTATTATATGAATAATACGAATCAAACCTTGAAAGGTTCTTGAAAACGATTTTGAAAAACTGCAATACGAAGTTAATAAATAGATCGCGATATACCAATATCGAACGTACTGACATTTTTTCATTCGGTTTGCTAGGGATTTTCGACTTAATTATAGGTTAAATTTGAATTTCAATGATTTTACAATCAAGTAAATATGAATTTTATATGAAGCGTTAATTTGATAAGAGATGAAACTTCGGTATGAAATTGATGGACATGAAGTGATCGTCAACATCCACGAACAATTGGTGTGCATTACAAATGATGACGCATTCAAAAACGCGATTGCCTCACGGCCGGTACATTCGGTAGCTTTTCTGATCAACTCCTTGCGGGCAGATTACGCTAGGATTTATGGTTCCGTATTGGCCATAGGGGACGATTCCTTTGCCGTGGAAATATGGGGGCATCTCTATGCGGAGTATTGCTTGTTGAAATATAAAACTGTACTTCGTTTCGTCTTTCCTTTTGGCTTGTACAACCGTTTCCTTCGTTCATGTCGAGTCTTTGACTGTGGGGCGCGCGGCAAGGACCCGAACCGGTGGGTTTGGGATATATTGGCCCGTTATCGGCATAAAATAGAAGGTTGGTTGCCAAAAATCGGTTCGTGGCTGGCCAGTCGGTAGCCCAGTCGCCAGCGCAGCTCTATACCGATCGTAACGTTAGGCCGCCTTGTGTGAAAACGACAAACTAACGGGTTGATTCCGACAACGCTACCCAGTACCTTTGTGATATGAAGAAAGTAAGTATACTCGTTCCGGAAACAGCGGTCGCGTCGGCTGTTGTCGATCCCCGTTACATGTTCACTGCCGTCAACGGATTTTTTAGGAACGCCGGGCACCGGCCCTTTTTTGACGTTCAAACGGTGGGGCTTACGAAAGAAGTACGGCTAAATGACGGGCTGGTTTCCATCCACGTCGATCGGGTCTTGACAGACGTTGAAAAGACGGACCTGATTGTCATTCCCGCGATCAGCGGGGATATCAGCGAGGCAATCCGTCGCAATGAAGATTTCTATCCTTGGATCGTTGCACAATACCAACGCGGTGCGGAAGTGGCCAGTTTATGTATCGGTGCTTTTTTGCTGGCTTCTACCGGATTACTGGACGGTAAATCGTGCTCCACCCATTGGTTGTTTGCCAATGAATTCCGGGCACGTTTCCCGGGAATACAGCTGGCAGATGACCGGGTAATCACCCATCAGAAGGGACTGTATTCGAGTGGTGGGGCCAGTACGTATTGGAATTTACTCTTATATTTGGTCGAGAAATACACGTCGCGCGAGATGGCCATCATCGCCTCCAAGTTTTTCCTGCTGGACATCGAGAAGAACAGCCAGTTGCCGTTCAGCGTTTTTAAAGGGCAGAAAGACCATGGTGATGATCTCATCCTGGCAATCCAGGAATACATCGAGCAGAACTACGCTAACCGGCTTACGGTTGACATGCTGGCCGATAAATTCGGTATCGGACGACGTACCTTCGAGCGACGGTTCAAGAAAGTAACCGCCAATACCTTGGTGGAGTATATCCAGCGGGTTAGAATAGAGGCTGCGAAGAAGCAATTGGAAACCGGCCGAAAAACGGTGGCTGAAGTGATGTATGACGTGGGGTATGTCGACCCGAAGGCATTCAGGGATGTCTTCAAACGGATTGCGGGCTTGTCGCCGGTAGACTACGCCAATCGATATAACTAATCGGCCGCTTCGGGTTCGTTACGCAACTTCCCGCATATCCACGGCCACTACGCGCGACACGCCCTGTTCGACCATAGTTACACCGTAGATGATGTCCGTGCTGGCGATGGTGCGTTTGTTATGCGACACGATGATGAACTGAGACTGATTTGAAAATTTGCGGATGATGTTGTTGAACTTATCGATATTTGTGTCATCCAGCGGAGCATCCACTTCATCGAAAATACAGAAGGGGGCTGGTTTGAGGAGGTACAGCGAGAACAGAAGGGCAGTTGACGTTAACGTTTTTTCGCCGCCGGAAAGCTGGTTTATGGAAAGTGGCCGCTTACCTTTGGGGCGGGCCATGATATCGATGTCGGACTCCAGCGGGCTTTCGGGATTGCTCAAAATAAGATCGCACGTATCCTCTTCATTGAACAATGAGCGGAATACGTTGATGAAATTTTCGCGGACCTTGGTGAAGGCTTCCATGAACTTTTCCCGTGCGGTATCGTCTATCTCCTGTATGGTTTCCAATAGGGAGTTTTTCGCATCCAACAGATCTTGTTTTTCCTTGACAATAAAGGTATAACGCTCGTTCATCTCTTGGTAAGCTTCCATCGCCATCGGATTGATGCTGCCGAATTCGTCCAGTTGTTTTCGTAACTTTTCGGTTTTAAAACGTAAGGTTTCTTCGTCTTCCTCCGGTTCCGGCAACTGCGCGTCCCGTTCGCTAGCTTCGTCGCCGGACATCAATTCGGCAATGTCGATGGAGAATTCAACCAAGAGACGTTCCTTCAACGCGTTGAGATCAAGTTTGAGATTCGTCTTTTTGTCCCGCAGTTCATTAAATAAAAAGTCGACTTGTTCTTTTTGCCGTCGCAGGCGGGTAATGTGCTCTTCGGTTTCATTGATTTTGCCTCGTGATGCATAGTAATCTTCTTCTACGTCTTGCAACCCCTTCTCGAAGGCTTCTTTTTGTGCATACATGGCAATCAGATCCTCATCCGAATGATCGACGTGCTGAAGCGTGTCTTTGATACCGGCCTGTACCTGTTCGTATTCCGCGGTGTTTTTCGCAATCCGTGTCTCGTAAGTTTCTCGTAAGCTTTCGCGGTATTCCAGGTCCTTATCGATACTGGAAACTCTATTTTGTTGCTGGTGAAAACGGATATTCTCTTGGTTATATGCCGATGATTTTTCTGTAAGCACTTCCGAAAGTTCCTGGAAGGCCCCCTGCATTTCCTGCAATAGAGCATGCTGACGTTCTTTATCGGTTTGGAGCGTTGCCAATCGCGGTTCGGCCGCTTTCAACTCGTGTGAAATGTTGGCCATTTTCTGCTCGATATCCTGTTTGCGGTTCTGGCTGTTCGCGATGAATGCCTGGTATTGTTCCTGCTTGGTCTTTACCGATACCAATTCATTGTTGAGCCTGTTGAGCTGCAGCCCCAGTTCTTCAATGCGGATTTTTTGTGTACTTCTTTTCAGGCCTTCCAGGCGCTGGGTATCATCCCCTAATTTTTGCTGGCGGTTGGCGATTTGATTGCTCAGCGATTTAATCTCCTTCGCTAGATTTTCCAGATTTTTTGCGCGCCCAATGCGCTTCCCTTCAAATAAGCCTACAGATCCGCCGGCCATGCCGACACTGTTTTTGCTGAACTTGCCACTTTTGTGTAGGATGACCGTGTTTTCTGTGGGTAGACTGCTTTCCAACGCTTTTTCGTCGTCCGACTGAAGCAGAAAAACATTGTGCAGGAGCCTTCGGCACAAGGGAAGATATTGTTCCTCTACGCTGATAATGTCCAACGCGGGGATCAACAGGCTGTCGGCCGCTGGGAGAACGCCTGTTGCCGGAACATCGCTCACTGCCTCAAGCACAAAGAAATTGGCCCGTCCGCGGGCGGCGTCACTCAGCAACCGTATGGCATGTACCGCTTCGTCCTGGCGTTGAACGACGTAGTGGTTCATGTACGGTTCGAGGTAGTTTTCGATTGCAATGCGATACCCTTCCTGACAAAACAAGATATCAGAAAATAAGGGGTATGGTTTCTTCCATCCCGCGTTTTTTCGGAGGAAACGGATGGATTCTGGGAAGCCTTCAAGGTTGTCGACCAGAGATTTCGTTAAGTTATATTCGTTCTGCTTTGCGTCGAGCTGCCGGTTATCCCGGACAAGTTCGTCTTTTATCGATTGAATGGCCGTTTCCGTATCCGTGATTTGCTGCTGGAGTTCGTTTTCCGATTGTACGGCAGCCTCATATTCTCGTTGCAGTGCCTCCGTCTGTCCCTCCAGCTGGTCGACCAACGCGTTGAATTGATCAAGCTCTGACGCCTTTGATTCAGCATCGGTTATGTTCCGGACACTTTCTTGCTCCAACGCGTCGTGCTGTATGCGTAACACCGCTATTTCTTTCTCAAGCTTGTAAATTTCGTTTTGCAACTCGGTGTGTTGGCGTGTGGAGGCATCCAATTTGTTTTTTGCGGTTTGTTGCTGCCCCCGGAGCTCGTCTACTTCTGCTTTTTGCTGTTGCAGGGAGACGGTAATGCCGTTCAACTTGGTTTGCTCGACGAGGTGCTCCTCATTGAGCCTCTTGATATTATACAGTGCGTGATTAAGTTGTTGTTTATCTTGGGATAACTCATTGCTCAGACGGGTTTCTTTATCTTGGAGGTTCCGAAGTTGTTCGTTTTTAACCTTTTTGTCACTTTCATAAGCCCGTATTTTGCCAACGTATTCGTTTGTCGCTTTTTGCTGGGTGGCGAGGTTCTTTTCCTTGGCCAGGCTATCTTGTTTCAACTGTTGCAGCTGGGCTTCCAACTTGGCAATTTCGGTGTTTATGCGTGCCTGCTCCGTGCGTTGAGCCAATTCCTGCTCTTCAATCTTGGCCAGCGATTCACTGAAATGCGTAATGCGGTGGGAGGCCAGTGCGATACTCAATGATTTATACTGTTCCTTAAGGCGGTAGTACCGTTCAGTTTTTTTTGCCTGGTTCTCCAGCGCTTTAAGGTTTTTCTCGATTTCGAACAGGAGGTCGTCTACACGTTCAAGGTCACTCTCGGTATCTTTTAGCTTGCCAAGGGTCTGTTTTTTCCGTACCTTGTATTTAGAAATTCCAGAAGCCTCTTCAAATAGGTTACGGCGCGAATTATCCTTGTTGTTGATGATTTCATCGATCATTTTAAGCTCGATGATGGAATACGAATCGGCCCCAACGCCGGTATCCAGAAAAAGGTCGGTGATGTCTTTGAGCCGGCATTTGACGTCGTTGAGCCGGTATTCGCTTTCGCCGTTGCGGTACAGTTTGCGCGTAATGGTCACCTGTGAAAACTCCGTGGGCAGAATGTTCTTTGTATTGTCGAATGAAAGTGATACTTCAGCAAGGTTGGCAGCTTTCCGGTTTTTGGTGCCGTTAAAAATGATGTTTTCCATTTTTTCGGAACGCAGCATGCGGGTGCTTTGCTCGCCGAGTACCCAGCGGATCGCATCCACAACGTTGGATTTTCCGCATCCGTTTGGCCCTACGATGGCGGTGACTCCTTCGTTGAAATGGATGGTTATTTTATCTCCAAAACTTTTGAAACCCTTTATCTCGAGCTTGGTGAGTTGCATCGGTATTTGTCGTCTCTTTTCGTATTTCCGTGGCGAATTTAAGAAATAGGATTGATTAAGTACATCGATCGGCTATCTTTGTCCGATTAATCACAGTAAATATGGGATACAAGAGCCTTGCCGAATGCGTTAACGATTTGGAGCGTCACAATCACTTGATCCGTATCCGGCAGGAGGTAGATCCTTATCTGGAGATGGCTGCCATCCATATGCGCGTATATGACGCACAGGGCCCGGCATTGCTGTTTGAAAACGTCAAGGGGAGTCCATTTCCGGCGGTTTCCAACTTGTTTGGAACGCTGGCCCGTTCGCGGTTTATGTTCCGGGATACCCTTGACAAGATCAAGGTGCTGGTGGATGTCAAATCCGATCCCATGCGTGCGTTGAGAAATCCGTTACGCTATGCCCATGTCGCATCCGCAGCACTTTCCGCGCTTCCGTGGAAGAGAAAAAGCGGGGCGCCGATCCAATACGGTACCACCCACATCAGCCAATTGCCACAGATTGTTAACTGGCCGATGGACGGGGGGGCGTTCATTACGATGCCTCAGGTGTACACCGAGGATGCTGCCCGACCCGGAGTCATGCATGCCAACCTGGGGATGTACCGTATCCAGTTAACGGGAAATGACTACGTGACCGACGCCGAAGTAGGCCTTCATTACCAGCTTCACCGAGGGATCGGTGTACACCAGACCAAGGCCAACGCCTTAGGGCTGCCCTTAAAGGTGAGCATTTTTGTAGGCGGTCCGCCCGCACATGCATTATCGGCCGTGATGCCACTGCCCGAAGGGTTGTCCGAATTGACGTTTGCCGGAGCTTTGGGTAATCGGCGCTTCCGATACTTTTATGACGAAGAAGGATTTTGTATTTCCGCGGATGCCGATTTTGTGATTACAGGGACGGTTTATCCCCAGGAAAACAAACCGGAAGGTCCGTTTGGCGATCACTTGGGGTATTACAGCCTCATCCATCCGTTTCCGTTGATGCACGTGCACCGGGTGTATCACAGACCCAATCCGATTTGGTCCTTCACCGTGGTGGGACGCCCGCCGCAGGAAGACACAAGTTTTGGCGCGTTGATCCACGAGATCACCGGTTCGGCCATTCCACAGGAAATAAACGGCCTCCATGCCGTCCATGCCGTGGATGCCGCAGGTGTGCACCCCTTGCTTTTTGCTATCGGAAGTGAACGGTATACGCCCTATCTCAACACCGACCGGCCTCAGGAAATTCTCACGATTGCCAATCAGATACTGGGCAAAAATCAATTGAGCTTAGCCAAATACCTTTTTATCACGGCATATGAGGACGATCCGCAGCTCGATATCCACGACATTCCCGGTTTCCTTAAGCATCTGTTAGAGCGGATGGATTTCGGTCGTGATCTGCATTTTCATACCCAGACCACCATTGACACGCTGGATTATTCGGGTGATGGGCTGAATGCTGGTTCCAAGGTGGTTTTTGCGGCCGCCGGTGGTACGAAGCGGGTTTTATGGAACGAACTGCCGGGGGGCTTTCAATTACCCCAGCCGTTTCAAGACTGTAAGCTCGCTTTACCGGGTATTCTGGCCGTCGAAGCACCGGGTTATACCGACGGAAAGAATGAAACCGGCCGTATTGAAACCTGGTGCGACGTAGTTAAGGATCAAGATCTATCAGGCATTGCCTTGATGGTCCTTTGTGATGACGCCGGATTTACAGCTGCTAACGTGAACAACCTGGTTTGGATTGCCTTTACGCGCAGTAATCCATCGCATGATATTCACGGCGTGGAAAGCTTCGTGCAGCATAAACATTGGGGATGCCGGGGGCCGCTGATTATCGATGCGCGTAAAAAGCCTCATCACGCGCCCGAGTTGATCAAAGATCCCGAAGTTGAAAAGCGGGTCGATGCAATGGGAGCGGCGGGTGGGCCGTTGCATGGAATCATCTAGGAAATCTCGCGGTATCAGCGGTTAAACCAATAGCTGGCTTTCATCATGAATGTATTCGTGGCTGGCAAGGCAAACATCCGATCCAAATTGCCGTCCCATCCCGGTTCGTAGATAGCGTCCTGGTAGGAACGGTTATGTTGCCACACCAGGTACAGCGTCGAGCCGGGGAGGTATTCCCAACGGGCAACCAGGTTGGAACGGAGCTCATTGAAACTGAAATCGGGGTTTTTGAACGATAGTTGGCCATTGTCCCCATTGACGACATACTGGTCATTAATTAGACTGATCTCGCTTTCCGCGAATTGATAAAATCGATCGGAATAGGTTTTCGACCGGGTATCCGTTGCCAGTTTGAATTGGTCGTATGTGGCGACCGACGTAAACGGAGAACCATAATACTGAATCGAAATATCGGGTGTAACGTTTACCTGCATATTAACCGTTACGCCGTACGTTTTCTGTTTCATTCGGCCCATCACATATTCCGTTTCTCCATCCGAACCGTCCGGAGGTTGGACGCTGCTCACATATTGCAGGTTATCGTCATTCCAGGCATAATCGAATTGCCCCGTCAGGCGCATGTGATCGCCGATTCGGAAAATCAAGCTTGGATGGATTTGGTTGTATCCGGTCTGCTCGGCCAGGTAATGTCGGCCGTCGTAAACCAATTTATATACCACTCTCTTGGCTCGATCGGAATTCACACTGATGTTGGTTGCGAAATTTGCATTATACCGCATATCCGGCCCGCCGCGTAGCCTACGGCTGTCTACGGTGTTCCAACTGAAGGTCTCCTTTACATCCATTTCGATCCGGTGTGCGATGCTTAGACTGCGCCAGCGGATCGCCACGTCGTTATTGATGGCGTCGCCGCCATAATTCCAGACATTTTTCTGCGTCATGTTGATGCCAGCAAAGCGAAACGGCCCCCAGGGATCGGTTTTTCGGAAGGCAATTTCTGATTCGTTCAGCATGTAATCCGATTGCTTCATGTACCCGACGTTATTGAGGTCAAATCCGGGTGAGGACCAGCTGTATATTTGTGAGAAATTCCATTGTGCATTCCCTTTTTTGCCGACCTTAATATAACCGCCTGTTCCTTGCATCGAACGGCTACTGGGGTTGAGATCCAGGTATCGGGCTCCCGATTCACGATGGAAGTAATGCGCTGCATTTGTTTTTGTTTTTAACAGCGCGCTGGGTGACCCGTGGAGCGTGCTGAACATGCCCTTCATATCGATGTAATAGAGACGATTGGCCAAATACTGGGTAAAATCTACTCCAGCGGTGAATGCATTTCCAATCATTGCATTTCGCAAATGTTCTTCGGTCAGTTTCCGGTTTACCGCTGTCACCATCCCACCCAATAGCGTATTTCCATCCCAGTTTTTCTGAACCCGCGCAACCGTAGAGTTGGTTAATGGTTCCGTCATTTCGCTATCGAATATACCATTACGTCTGACGTTAGAAAAGGTCTGTGCGGTGACGCTCTCCAGAAGTCCAATCGTGAGTCCGTTACGATTCGTTCCTGTCAATTTTAGGGCTCCGATGATCGGAATGAATTTAGGTGTGCTCGTAAAGTTGTCAATGTTGTCGATTCCCTGGGGCTGGTAGGAGGGCATAGCACCGATCCTCCTTGAATAAAACATCATTCCCTCTTCGTTGTTGTCGAATTCCAAAATGTGCCTTCCCTCCAAAAAAAAGGGTCTCTTTTCCTCATAGAATACTTCATAAGCCGAAAGGTTCATCACAGATGGATCCAACTCTACTTGGCCATAGTCCGGGTTAACCGTTAAATCCAAAGTAAAATCCTGCAGAGCAAATTTGGCGTCGAGCCCCGCGTTTCCACCCCATTGACTACCTTTCTGAAAAGGACTTCTGGGTATTTGTGGCTCATTGATGTGTTTGGCCATGATGTAAGGCGCAAATTCCATCCCTCGAGGTTTGGGTAAATCGGTCATACCATGCATTTCTCCGAACGAAAAAACATGGCCGTTGTTCTTAATAGGGATCAAACTCCAGTTCTGAACCTCATTATTTCGACGGATGATGCGCCTAACATGCAATCCCCATATTCCGTCTGTATTTTTTTGATTATATCTTAATTGGCTGAAGGGGATACGGAGTTCTGCCGTCCAGCTCGAATCGGCTGGGTTTACGTGGGTCCTTCCTTCCCAAACTGCATTCCAGCTCAGGTTGACGGAAAGTTTGTCCGTTACGGTCAGGTCTGTTTTATTCCCACCCAGGTTGATGTTGAACTCCGGGGCTACGCGATAATCGTGATACGTATCAAATGCGATGCTGATTAGATCGCCGTTGCTGTTGTCATCCCTATTTCCGATGAAGGCGTTCATGGTCTCCGGGTGTTGGTCTTTGCAATAGACCCCGATATAGATGCTTTGATCGTCATAGAAAATTTTCATTCGTGTCCAAGACGGTGTATATACACGTTCGAATGGAATGACCTGAGAAAACTTTTGCGACCATTGTCCCGTGTTCTGCCAGATATCTTCGTCCAGTTTTCCGTCTATTTTGATATTATCTCCGCTGAGTTTGGTGATATGATAGACCCGTTTATAGGCATCTTCAAAAGTAACCACCTCTTTTCGCTCGTCCTGAGCACGGGAAAAAAAATACGTAAAAGCGAAAATAACTACGTAGAAATATCTCATCATGTATTCTTCTTATATATGGGAATCCTTCGCACGGCCCAAAAGTATAAAATTTAACGGCAACCGTATCTCTTGGATTAAGGATAGGTGATTGCCGCAGCCGTTTATAGCAACCGCAACGATCTAAGGTCGCTAAGGGAGGTGTCATCCACAAAGTCAGGAAAAATTTCCGGTGGGTCGGCAGGATACCGGGGGGGATGAAAGAAAGCAACACCGACATTTTCGGAAATGCCGATCTACGTAATCATTGGCGTAAAATCTTTTCCATTTTTCTCCCTTTTGCCAATTCATCAATCAGCTTATCCAGGTATCTTGCTTTTTTGGTCAATGGATTTTCAATTTCTTCTATCCGATAGCCACAGATTACGCCTGTTATCAGGTGTGCATTTGGATTCAATTTGGCTTCATCAAAGAAAGTTTCAAAAGTGACTTTCTCGTCGATGAGTTTTTGAAGTTTTTTGCCGTCAAAGCCAGTCAGCCATTCGATTACCATATGCAGTTCCTCCTTTGTCCGGCCCTTACCCTCCACCTTGGTAACATAATGTGGATATACCGATGCAAATGTCATTTTTGCGATTCGCATATCATGTTCAGGGGTTGTCTTCATAACCTATTATTTTTTTAGAGCTGACGATATCATACCGTGAAACGTATGCAGTTAAAGATATCGTCGCATGACTGTAAAACCAAAACCGTAAAACAAAAATAGCAATATTGATTTATTAACGATGCGGATGCATAACGTTTGGTTCCCCTTATACAACGGCTGCAACAAAGCCAACATTGCATAGTCCATAATCGTGCTTGGCCGATCCCGAGGTATCCCGTATTTTTGTGCGATGCGAAGTATAGCAAGCGTTGAAGAGCAATTTTTAAATGAGCTGACACAACTTTATGATGCCGGTGAGGTCCGGCAACTTTATCTTCTTCTTTTGGAAGATCACCTGGGGTGGTCTAAGCAAGATTATTTCCTGCGTAAACAGGAACTTGTTGACGATGTACGGATCAATGGATTGCTCGAAGCATTATCGTCACTAAAAAAGGCGGAACCCATACAGTATGTCTTAGGGTACGCTTGGTTTAGGGGGATGAAACTCGTAGTGGACCCATCTGTGTTAATTCCCCGGCCGGAGACCGAAGAATTAGTTCAGCTTATTATAAATCAACAACAGTTGATCGATGGCGGTTGTCCCAGCATCATCGACATTGGTACCGGAAGCGGGTGCATCGCTATTGCCCTTAAAAGTGCTCGTCCTTGTGCGACGCTATATGGGTTGGATATCTCCAAAGACGCCTTGCAGGTTGCTAAGCAAAATGCCGACAACCATGGCATGTCCATTGAATATCTACAAGCGGATATTCTCGAGTGGGATGTGACTTTCCAAGCGGATCAACAATTCGATATCGTTGTTAGCAATCCGCCTTATATTACCGAACAGGAGCGACGTGAGATGCATCCAAACGTGTTGGCTCACGAGCCTCATTTGGCCCTTTTTGTCGATAATCATACTCCTTTGTTATTTTATGAACATATTTCCGCTTTTGCATTGAAGCATCTACGGCCAGGGGGAAAGCTTTATTTTGAAATCAACCGAAATTATGGCCTTGAGGTATGCGATTTGCTACGAAAAAAAGGATTCACGGATGTGCAGTTGCATCAGGATCTGCAGGGAGCTGACCGCATAATACAAGCCAGGAAAAGTTATCTGTGTAATGACGAAAATATTACTCATTGATTTAAAAGGAGTTGTTGGCGATTGAAAATTATCTGAAATTTATTTTGGACGATAAAGTCAATAATCCTATCTTTGCACCACTTTCCAGAAAAGGAAAAGCGCTCTTAAAAAGATTGATTCCGTAGCTCAGCTGGTAGAGCAATACACTTTTAATGTATGGGTCCTGGGTTCGAATCCCAGCGGGATCACCTCTTGGGACAAGTTCAAAAATAGCGAACTTGTCCCTTTTTTATTTCCTTATAATTTACTGATATTCTGATAGATATACGTTGACTTGAAAATCATCTTCGGGGTTCGATGTTGTGTCTCATAAAATCACCTAAATTTAGGGGAGATCGAACCCGTTTTTAATTTTTCTTTTGTAATACTATTGTTTATCAGCTATTTAATGAATTTTATCACAAGTCGGTATGCTATTCGTTCCATTTTCAAGGGCAAAGGTAAATCAGTGTCCTTTACGCTTTACAAGGTCGAGCCTTCGGTTTGCTAAAAAATCTCCAACCTGCGGATAGTATTTTTCAGTCAAAACCTTGTTTCAGCTAAACACTGACCTTTTTAGCCCATGAAACGAAACATAGCATACTCCGACCTTTGAACGAATAAATGGTAGTGATAGAGAAACAAAACAGCACCTCCTCTCATTACCGAATAAATCAAAAGAAGTTAATTAGGTCAGACTGATATATTGAAAGCCGTCATGCCCTCCTGCAATATTGCCCTCTATCTATCAAGGCAGTCGTATGGCTTGAACGCAAGCAGGCTCGGCTGATGGCCGTCTTAAAAACTCAGAAACTTTCTGTTCGCCTAAACAGAGCAAGTTATGTTTTGAGGTGCTCGAAATATATACTACACCTCAAAAAATGTTCACCTGAACAGAGCAAGTTGTGTTTTGAGGCACTCGAAACTCATTCTGTGCCTCAAAACTACTTGCCCTTGCAGGTGATATTAACACCCTCCGAAGTCGGTCGCATAACTATTTTAGAACCTATTAAATTGAACTTTACTTTTCGTCCTGCTCGTCCATTCTTCGTATAAGTTCCTCCCGAAGCGCATCAAGGAATTTTGTACGGTTCATCTTCCGGTTTCTCAACTCCAAATAAGTCTGATAAAAGTTGCCTAAATCAATACCAAAGGTACTTTCAAAATATTGGGCTACTTCCCTTATGTCATTGTTCCCGTTGTCAAACACGCCTTGATAGTGCAGGGCATAAATCAGTTCTATCAATGCCACTTTGCTACCTGTCCATTTCAGCTTCTTTTGGGCTTTCGATTTGTCTTTTTGGAATTTGTTATATAACTGGTCTTCGATGTAAACCTGTATCAAATCTTTGGCCATTATCTTGGCGACTTTATAATCATGTGAGGTGGTGGAAAAGGTTTGGTCAGACTGGAAATAATAAGTGTCCAACCACAGCTTTATATCATGCTTGCCCCGTAAAAACATTTTTTCGTCAAGGAACGAATTATTGCTCCGGTAATACTTATAAAAATCGAGATTATTGTCAAAGAATCTTTTTAGCTTTTTCAGTTCTTTGTTGAGGTATTTCCTTATATGGTTTTGCGCCATACGGCTTTTTTGTCTCGATTTTGTAAATGGCATTGTAGTAGATGAGTTTAGCTACAATGGCAGGTTTCTGATATTTGAAAAAGCGGATTTCTTCATCAGTATTCTTAAACCCTCTTTTCAGGACATACCCTTTCATTTCGGACAGGCATTCAAGAATATGGTGTATAACGGTTTCTATCCGTTGTATGGAACAATCTGCTTCAATCTCGAAGTCATTGATGACTGTTTCCAGTTTGTGTAACTTATCATTGTAAAATTTATCCATTTACTCGCATTTATTTTCCTATTGAGTTCCGACCGGAGCGTGCCGATCCGCTCTTACGTTAGTATTTGTTAACCCATTAGCATAATTTTAGACGGTTCCCTATTGGTTGGAGAATAATTGTTTAGAATGCAGAAATAAGGCATTAAAAAAATTATTCTTCAAGATGATTTAAGATGGCTGAATTTTATTCAGCCATCATTGAAAACTACTTCACATGGATTGTGGGTGTGTTATTTATTATTTTCCAATGCTCATTATCCCGAATACATATTATCAATGAATGAAAGATAAGAAACTCACTTTCCAACGTCGTGTGTGCAATAGCCATATGGTCTGATTGCTTTATGTTGTTTATCACCAAGCTCCTTGGGCTTCCTCCGAATCGCTTGGTACGGATATGATACTCCCTATTTGCTGGACAACTTTTTACTAAACTAAGATATAATTACGATACATTTTTAATTTTCTGATAGAACTTTTCATCGGGTGTTATTCGTCCTAATGACTTGTGTCTTCTCTCGGTGT
>Ga0065721_10048764_pt1 | contig 91680 bp, 91 predicted proteins | sample Mesricmetagenome_FD_59108 | JGI IMG/M metagenome (GOLD analysis project Ga0065721, IMG submission 59108) | Mesophilic microbial community from rice straw/compost enrichment Sample: eDNA_1 v2 (version 2) | ecosystem: Engineered > Solid waste > Grass > Composting > Bioreactor | place: USA: Davis... | reverse complement strand
AGCGGCGGCGCGGCTGCCGGGCCTTCCGGCGCGGCATCGGGCGGATCGCCCTCGCCGGGGCCGAAGCAAACGGCGGAATCGTCCGACCGGCCGCCGGCCGCGACACCGCCGGCGAAGCCGACCGCCAGCGCGTCTCCGGCCGCCGGCGGCGGAGAGAAGGACCGGTATTTGACCGATCCCGTGCCGGAAGGCAAGCCGAAGCCGGTGGAATGGCAGGATGCGGCCGTCGACAAGACCAAGCCGCTCACCGTAACGCTGTCCGTCTCGGCGGAAACCGTATTGGACAATATGGACATATTCAACAAAGACAAGCTGGAGGTGCTGCCGGAGGACGGCATCATCTTCCCGGCGCAAACCGTCACCTTTTATGAAGGGGAATCGGTCTTCGACGTGCTGCTGCGCGAGATGAAAAACAACAAGATTCATATGGAATTCGAAATGACGCCAATTTACAACAGCAATTATATAGAAGGAATCCACAACATTTACGAGTTCGACTGCGGCGAGCTGAGCGGCTGGATGTACAAAGTGAACGGCTGGTTTCCCAATTACGGCAGCAGCCGCTATGCCCTTCAGGACGGAGACGTCGTGGAATGGGTATACACCTGCGATCTCGGCCGCGATGTCGGCGGAGGCGTCGCAGCGGGAGACGGGAGTTGACGATGCGGGACAGCTTCTCTGCCTGCCACCCCTTCGTCAATCTGGTATATTTTGCGGCGGTGCTCACGTTCGGCATGCTGTTTATGCATCCCGCCTTCCAAATCGCCGCGCTGCTCGGGGCGTCGGTGTACGCCGTCTTGCTGCGGGGCAAGGCAGCGCTCAAGTTCCTATTGCGGTATATGCTGCCGCTGCTGCTCGCGATGGCGGTCTTTAACCCGGCGTTCAATCATGCGGGAGTGACGATTCTCTTTTATTTGAATAACGGAAATCCGATCACCCTAGAATCGATTTGGTACGGAATCGCTTCGGCCTGCATGTTCGTGACGGCGCTGATCTGGTTTACTTGTTTCAATGTTGTCATGACTTCGGATAAGCTCATTTATTTGTTCGGAAAAATCTGGCCGGCGCTGTCGCTTCTCCTGTCGATGGCGCTTCGGTTCGTTCCTCGGTATGCCGAGCAGTTGAAAAGGATAACCCGCGCCCAACGAAGCATCGGCCGGGATGTCACGCAAGGGAATGCGGCGGCAAGAGCCCGGAACGGGATGAAGATCGTCTCCATCTTGACCACCTGGGCGCTGGAAAATGCCGTAGAAACGGCGGACTCGATGAAGGCAAGGGGTTATGGCCTTCCGGGCAGAACCAGTTTCTCGCTGTACCGGTTCGACGGTCGGGACCGGGCGGCATTGATCGTCATGACGGCGCTGATCGGCATCGTGCTTGCGGGAGCGGCTATGGGCGACAATACGATCCGCTTTTTCCCTTCGGTGAAGATGAAGGAGGCGACACCGGTTAGCTTTGTCGTATACGCTGCTTATTTGGTCCTGTGCATGCTTCCCGTATCTATGAATTTAGCGGAGGAATGGAAATGGAAATCTATGCGATCAGGTCGTTAAGCTTCGCGTATCCCGAACGGGACAGCGAGACGCTGACGGATATCAGCTTGACGATCAAGAGCGGCGAGTTTGCGGTGTTGTGCGGCAAGTCGGGTTCGGGCAAAAGCACGCTGCTTCGGCACCTTAAGCCGGCGCTGACGCCTCATGGCAAGCGGAGCGGAGAGATTAGCTTCCGGGGCGGGCCGCTGGATGCGCTGGATGCCCGCGCACAGGCGGCGGAGATCGGGTACGTTCTGCAACACCCCGATAACGGCATCGTAACCGACAAGGTCTGGCACGAGCTGGCCTTCGGTCTGGAAAGCCTGGGCTGCGATTCGCGGACGGTGCGGCTGCGCGTGGCGGAAATGGCCAGCTTCTTCGGCATCGGCGGCTGGTTTCGCCGGAACGTATCGGAGCTGTCGGGCGGCCAGAAGCAGCTGCTGAATCTGGCCTCTATTATGGCGATGCAGCCGTCCGTTCTGCTGCTCGATGAGCCGACGAGCCAGCTGGACCCGATTGCGGCGGCAGAGTTTTTGGGCACATTGGGCAAAATCAACCGCGAGCTCGGCACGACCATTCTATTGTCCGAGCATCGTTTGGAGGAGGCACTGTCTTTGGCCGACCGGCTAATTGCTATGGACGAAGGCCGAATCATAGCGGATGCTCCGCCCCGCGAGGCGGGAACGCTTCTCCGGAAAAGCGGGCATCCGCTGTTCGCGTCGATGCCGTCGCCCATGCGCATTCATGCCGGAGCGGCAAACGATGCGGCGCAGCCTCCCTTGTCGGTCAAGGAGGGGCGCCAATGGCTGAACGGCTTCCTTCAAAAACAAGACGGACAGAGGCGGCCGGAAGCTGCGCCAGCCCCGGCCCCAGCACGGGAAGGTTCCCATCCCGGCCGCGGCGTTGCGATTCGTTTCAAGGACGTTTGGTTCAAATACGAGCGGAATGGTCCGGATATATTGAAGGATATGTCGCTGGAGGTGCGGGAAGGGGAAATTCATTGCCTTGCAGGCGGCAACGGCGCCGGCAAGAGCACTGCCCTGTCTCTCGTTAGCGGCATCGAAAAGCCGTATCGAGGAAAAGTGCTGGTGGGCGGCCGCGACCCGGCCCGCATGAGCGCCGCCGAGCTGTTTGTCGGTCAGTTGGGCGTCCTGCCGCAAAATACGCAGCTGCTGTTCGTCCAAAAGACGGTGGAGCGGGATCTGCTGGACATGCTGTCCCATACCGGCCTGAGCGCAGGGGAGAAAGCGGCCAAAGTGGACGCCGTCGTGCGGCTGGCCGAGCTGGAGCCGCTGCTGTCCCGGCATCCTTACGATTTGAGCGGCGGGGAGCAGCAGAGGGCGGCGCTGGCCAAGGTGCTGCTGCTGGAGCCCAAGATTTTGCTGCTGGACGAGCCGACCAAAGGGCTGGATGCCCATTACAAGGAGAAGCTCGCCGCTTTGCTGAAGAGGCTGAGAGACGACGGCGCAGCGATCTTGATGGTCTCGCACGATATCGAGTTTTGCGCGAGTCACGGGGACGTTTGCTCGATGTTGTTCGACGGCGGCGTCATGGCGACAAGCACTGCCCGCAAGTTTTTTGCGGGAAACAGCTTTTATACGACTGCAGCCAACCGGATGGTCCGCCATATCTGGCCCGATGGCGTTACGACGGAGGAGGTGGTTGCGCTGTGTCGGAGACGCGAATGGAGGTCCGGCGGATGAACAGACGCACCCTGCTGGCCGCTTTTCTTATTATGGCGGTTATTCCGGCAACGATTTTGCTGGGCGTATGGTTATGGGACGACCGGAAGTATTATTTTGTCAGTCTGGTCATTCTGCTGCTTACGATGCTGCCTTTCGCGCTCGTATTCGAGCGGCGCAAGCCGCAAGCCAGAGAGCTTGTCGTCATTGCGGTGATGGCGGCCATTGCGGTCGCTGGCAGAGGGGCGTTCTTCATGTTGCCGCAGTTCAAGCCGGTCGTCGCGATCGTCATAATCGCCGGCGTGGCATTAGGGCCGGAGGCGGGGTTTCTGGTGGGGGCGGCGGCGGGGTTCGTTTCCAACTTCTTTTTCGGACAGGGTCCGTGGACGCCCTGGCAAATGTTCTGCTTCGGCATCATCGGCTTTATCGCAGGCCTGCTGTTTCGCAAAGGGGGTCTCGGTCGAAGCCGGCCGGCCTTATGTCTATATGGAGGGCTTGCGACTTTTGCGATTTACGGCGGTATTATCAATATCGGATCGGTGATTATATTTACAGGCAGTTTGACTTGGCCGGCCGTTATGGCGGCTTATGCGTCGGGTTTCTGGTTCGATATGGTGCACGCCGTTGCGACCGTGTTTTTTCTGTTCGTGCTGTCCCGGACAATGCTGGAGAAGCTGGAGAGGATCCAGGAGAAGTACGGGCTGCTTCGGGATTAAAAAAAAAGACCCCCTCGGGGGTCTTGTTCGGAAAGAGGCTGGATCCATGTTTCGTGCATGGAGGTTACACGAAACGCCGGATTAGCACCATTTGCCGCCGTAGCCGCCAAAGCCAAAGCTGCAAGCGATGATCACCAGAAGGATAAACAGAACCAGGATAGCTCCCACGTTATTGTAAGCTCCACCAACGCAACCGGACATTGTTACATGCACCTCCTTACGTTTTGGATACGTTGTAGGTTATGCGCCTTAGGAACAATGTGTTTGGGTATTTGCCTTCATGGCAGGTGAACTTCGTCATATGCCCAGCGTTCCGCAGCTGCGGACAAGTCCGGGACAACGGCTGTCGGCCGACGTCTTGAAGGAGGGGCGAAGGCGGAGCGGCGGGCTCGAAGGTTCGGGCTCCGGAGCAAAATCAGCGAACGCACAATTTGCCGAACCGCCTATACAACTTGCCAAAAACGACATAGGATACTGTACCTTAAGAAAAAGGAGCTGAAAAAATTGAACTACGCAGCAAACGTTTCTGGCGGCGCAAACGCGCACTATCCCGTAGCTCCGGCGGTAGGCGGAGCGTTCAACAGTGTCGGTGCTATCCTCGTTCTGTTCATCTTACTGGTCATCATTACTCGCACTTGCCTGTACTACTAATCCTTAAGGCTGAACCGGCTGAACCAGCATAAGGGCATCCACTGCAGAAGAGCACCTGCCTGCTGAAATAGTATGAGCAAATCCCCAAGCGGTTCGCCGTTTGGGGATTTGCCGTTGTCCGGACAGGCGGAAGGTTCGGTTAGTCGCGAATTTCCGCAATCAGCTCGATCTCGACCGGCGTATGGAACGGCAAATCGCTGGTGCCGATGGCGGAGCGTGCATGGCGGCCGTCCTCTCCGAATACGGCAATCAGCAGATCGGAGGCGCCGTTCATGACGTAAGGCTGGTCGCCGAAGCCGGGGGCGCTGTTGACAAAACCTAATATTTTGACGATTTTGACGATGCGGTCGAGATCGCCCAAATATGCTTTCATGGCGGCAAGCAAGTTGATGACGACTTGACGGGCGGCTTCCTGGCCCTGCTCGACCGTCAGGTCGGAACCGACTTTGCCTTCGTACATCAGAACGCCGTCGATGCGGCAGTCGAAGCCGGACGTATAAATCAAATTGCCGGTGCGGTTGACGGGAATATAAGAAAACTTCGGTTCGGATGCCGGCGGCAGCGTGATGCCCAGCTCCGCAAGACGCCGTTCGATACGGGACATGCTCATCTCTCCTTGTTCAACGGATTTTTTGGGGAAAAATTAGATCCGGCTGCAATGGCAGGCGCGGATTAGGACGCCTTCGCGCTTGCGTGTATGAACGCCATGCTCCAGCGTCAGATGCCCTCCGACAACGACATGGGAAATGCCGGACGGATATTGCCGCGGGTCGGCGTACGTGGCCGTGTCCCGGATCGTGCCGGGATCGAAGACGGTCAGGTCGGCGGCGTAGCCCGGCACGATCAGCCCGCGTCTGCCCAGCTTGAATCGCCGCACCGGGAAGGAGGTGACTTTGCGCACCGCCTGCTCGAGCGACAGCACCTTGTCCTCTCGCACATATTTGGCAAACAGGCGCGGAAACGTCCCGTAGGTGCGGGGATGAGGCTTGCCGATTTCGCAGTTCAGACTGTCGGAGGCGATGAGCGATTTGTCGTAAGCGACCACCTGCCTGACGTCGTCGTCGGCCATATGGAAGTAGACGATCGCGATCTGTCCGTCCTCTTCCAGCAGCAAATCCAGCATGCAGTCGACGGGATGCGTACCCCGCAGCTCCGCCGCTTCCGCGATGGACTTCCCTTCCAGCGGCTTGTTCGCTTCCGTATGGACGGCGGAAAGGACGACGCTGCCCCAGCCGGTGGAACAAACGAGATTGTCCCAATCCTTCTGCTCGCGGCCGAGCTCCTCCTTGATGCGGCGGCGCAAGGCGGGCTCGCGGCACGCGGCGAGCGCGGCCTCGATGCCGCCTTCGAGCACCCATGGCGGCAGGACGGTCGTCAGCGTGGTGGATCCGGCATTGTACGGATAGACGTCGACGGTCACGTCCATGCCGCGGGCCCGGGCCTCCTCCACAAGCTCCAGAGCGTCATGCACCTTGCCCCAATTGATTCGTCCGGCCGCCTTCAGATGGCTGATATGAAGCGGGATGCCCGCCCGTTCGGCAATCCAGATCGCTTCCTTGACGGACGGGAGCAGATTGTTCCCTTCGCCGCGAATATGGGCGGACAACAGCCCGCCGTATTTCGGCAGCACGCGGCACAGCTCCGCCAGCTCCTCGCGGGACGTGTAGCTGCCGGGCGCATAGAGCAGGCCGATCGACAGGCCGATGGCGCCGGCTTGCAAGCCTTCCTCCAGCATTTGCTTCATTTCGGCGATTTCCGCCGGGGAAGCGGGGCGGTTGTCGAAGCCCATCACCGCGATTCTAAGCGCGCCGTGGGCGACATAGGAGGCGACATGCTCCGACGGACGGGCTATCGCGAGACGCTCCATATATTGGCCGACGGTTTCCCAAGGCCATTCCCAGGCCGTGCTCCCGAGCACCGGCTGCACGTAGGTTTGCAGCAGCTGGGCTTTGCCGCGGACGAACGGCGCCGGAGCAAGGCCGCAGTTGCCGACCACCTCCGCCGTCACCCCTTGCCGCAGCTTGATTTCGCTGTAAGGATGATCGATGAGCATCAGATCGGAATGGCAGTGTCCGTCGATAAAGCCGGGAGCGATCACGGCGCTTCCGATGTCGATGACGCGCCCCGCTTCCTCGTCGATTCGTCCGACGGCGGCAATGGCGCCGTCCTTAATGCCGACGTCGCCGCTGTACCATGGATTGCCGCTGCCGTCGACGATGCGGCCGTTTTTCAATAGAAGGTCCAGCATATAACTGAGGGCTCCTCTCTGCTTGTCCTTGCGGCTTGCTACTCCAGCAGGCCGCGCGCCGCCACGGCAGCCTTACGAAGCCGGCCGCCGCTTTCCTGAATGTAAATGTAATTATGCAGATTGACGGTGCTGCAAATATGATTCGGAACAACGGCGATGACGTCTCCGACTTTGTAATGGCTGTCCGGCCGGACGCGGAGGATGCCATGCTCCTCGTTCATCCGCTCGAAGACCGCATCCGGATCGCTGACGACATGGCCGAAGCCGCTCAAGTTCAGCGGAGGCTTGCCGGGCTGCACATCGGTCGCAAACGCCTTGCTGCCGCCGTCGATGACGATCCGATCCGGCGCGGGGCGGCTGACGACCGAAGCCCATACGGCTCCGGCGCAATCTTGCAGCGCGCAAAGCCCGAACGCCGCCTGCATCCGGTCCTGGTAAATGTAGGTGCCGGGGCGAACCTCCGTTACGCCGCCAATTTCCGCCGCATAGACCGCCGTCGGCGACGATCCGACGCTTACGTCGTCGATCGCCGCGCCGGTGTCCCGAATCGCTTTGGCCGCCGCCGCCATCAACCGCCCTTCCTCATGGCCGGCGGCCCGCAAATCGAGCGTCGGCCCGCCCTGCAGCATCGCTCCCCGATACGTGAAAATGCCGGTAAGCGCCACACCGTCCATCGCGGTTACCGCTTGCGCGAGCTTGACCGCTTCCGCCGGTTCCGCGCCCGTGCGGCGCAGCCCCGTTTCGATTTCGAGACGAACCTCGAACCGGACGCCGTTTCGGACGGCCGCTTCCGCGATGCGCCGCGCGCCCTCGAGGCTGTCCAAGCCCACGATGAGCCTCACCCCGGCGCGAAGCAATGCGGCCGCCCGGTCCAGCTTGGCCGGCGTCACGACCGGGTAAGCGACAAAGATGTCGCGAATGCCTGCGGCAGCCATAACTTCCGCCTCCGCCAGCTTGGCGGCCGTGATGCCGCATGCGCCGGCGTTTAATTGGCGGACGGCCATCTCCGGCAGCTTGTGCGTCTTGGCATGCGGCCGCAGCTTGACGCCGAGCCTGCCGACGTCGGCCGCCATTTTCGCGATATTGCGATTAACCGTTTCTCCATCGATGACAAGACATGGCGTTTCAACTTGCTGCATAACGCTGCCGGATACGCTCATCCTGTTATTCCCCTCCGTTTGGATGTCCTTCTTGCCGGGTCGATTTGGATTCGTCCAAATAGCTGTACAGCGTATATTTCGATATGCCCAAGTACCCGCATATCCGCTCGCCCGATTTTTTGATCAGAAACGCGCCTTTCTCGTCCAGCAGCCGAATGAGCTCGATTTTATCTTCTTTCGTCATATGCGCCGGCGGCTTGCCTACCGCCTCCTGCGCCTCCTGGATCAGAGCGTCGAGAAGCTCGTTCACGTTGGTGACGAACGATTCGCGGACGGGCGCAAGCCCGCTCGCGGTGAGCGATTGCAGCGTTTTTTCGGCAAGCATCAGATCGGTAATGTCGAAGTTAAGGCATACGGCTCCGATAATTTTTCCGTCGTTGTTTTTGACATACATCGAAGTGGAGCGCAATATGCGGCCGTCCGCCGTCTGGGTTACGTAATTGTGCCGGTTGCCGCCGTCGGTCGTCCCTCTCATAATTTCCAGACCCAGATTCGTTCCGGGGTCGCCGACCTTGCGGCCGGTGACGTGACCGTTTTCGATGATGACGATCGTGCTGTCGTACGGCCTGGACCAGTCGTGTACGACGACCTCGCATTTGTCCCCGAATTGGGCGGCGATTCCTTTGGCCAGCTCGGCGAACAGCTGCAGCTCCTGCGAAATCGATTCCATCCGTGTGCTCCTTTCCTTGGCGGCGCCGAACCGCCGGCCGGGCTGCAAGTCGACGGCTCCGGTAGTGATCAGCTGTCGTCGGCTTAGCGCCAGCCGGTGCAAAGCCGCTCGTTTGCGCCCAATGATTTCCTATGAACCAAATGGTACAACGCGCAACGAAAGAAATCAAACAAAAAATTTGTTTTCCTAAAAAAAAGTATGGTTGTCTGCTGGGAGTCCGCGTGATGGCTGACACGGTTTCTTTTTGAGGAGAGTCCGTGCATTGTCCGATTCGGTTGTCGTCTGCGGTGAGTCCATACATTGGCCGTTGCGGTTGTCGTCTGCAGGTGTGACCCGTACGGCCGCTGTATGTGAAAGTTGCATCGTATCCGGCGATTTTGCCGATGTGCTCGTTGCTTGGCATTTTGCGGTTCGCCATTCGGTGCGTTCAGGCGCAGGATGCGCTATAATAGCTGGAGCAAGCTGCAGTGATTACAAATGATGCAAACGGAGAAGCAGGCCATATGAACAAAGATCCAAATAGAACGGACATTACGCCCGTCCATTTGCTGTCGGGTTTTCTGGGGAGCGGCAAAACGACGCTGCTTGCTCTTATGCTGGAACGGTTTCAAAGCGAAGGTCTGAAGCCGGCCGTTCTCATGAACGAGATCGGCGACGTCAATCTGGACGGTCAGCTGCTGGACGAGGAGGTTCCGTTGGCGGAAGTGCTGAGCGGCTGCATTTGCTGTTCGATGCGAGGCAGTCTCGGCCTTGAGCTCGGCAAGCTGCTGGAGGAGCACAGGCCGGACGTCATTGTCATCGAATCCACCGGTGCCGCCAATCCGATGGAGACGATCGACGGCGTAACGGATGCGGCCATCTCTTACGGCATCGATCTGCGGTCGGTCGCGACCGTTGTCGACGGGCTGGAGCTGCTGGCGCGAAGCCGTTCGGGCAAAAGCCGTACATATCGGCTGATGAAGGAACAAATTCGCTGCGCCACGATGCTGTTGTTGAACAAATTGGATCGGCTGCAGCCGGACGAGCTCGCGGAAGCCCAGCAGCTGCTCCGGGAATTAAACGCGCACGCGCCGATCGTCCCGACGATTCGCTGCCGGATGGACGACTGGAGCTGGCTGGAACCGGACGGCCGGCCTTCCGGCGCGGCGGCGGGCGGAAATGCGCCGCATCCGGGCGGATCCGCAAGGGACGAGCAGGAGCTCAACAAGGGTAAGGGTTCCGCGGTGCATGACCGTCCTTTGCCGTCGCGTTCCGCCGGCCATGACCACGCGCCGCCATCGGATAGTGCGGATAAGCCGCATCCTGTCGGGCACAGCCATGCGACGTCATATAGCGGATCGGAGAATCATCATCATTCGCACAGCCATGTGATGGCATTGACGCATTATTGGCGCAAGCCGATCGACAGTCAAGAGTTCGAGGCGCTGCTGAACGGCTTGCCGGACAATGTGTACCGGGCCAAAGGCGTCGTATCGTTTACCGACTTGCCGAGCCGCTTTCTTTTTCAATACGCCTACAAGGAATCGGACTTTGTCCGCGTTGAACCGCGGGAAGGGACCCGCGACGTCGCGGTATTTATCGGCGAACATTTCGATAGGGATGCGCTGCTTCGAGAATTGTTGCGGTTAGAAAACGAATAGCGGACGACTAAGGCGGACGAGTAAGTCCAACTCTACGGATTCTATCGGATATAGATACGTTATTTCGAGAAAAACGGAGCTTTTCAATAGGTAACGGATGCCAGAGACCTTATTTGCCCCGTCTGCCTCGTTTTTACCGCACAGATGGTTAAAAGCCGCTCTACGATGCTGCAATGCCGATTTTGTTGTTACTTACAGCGCTCCGACAAGCAAGCTGCGAAGTAAACGGGTTACGGGGGGATAAGGGCGGCCGTCTTATGCGGCAGTCCTTTCTTTTTTTGCCAAATGAATGTCTAACTGCGTCGATTGATGGGGAAAATAATCCAGATGAGGTGAAGGAGAGCGTACGCCTCGCACAACTATGCGACGGAAAGGTGAGACGAAAAGCGATGAATAAACGAAGGATTCCCTTGTTGGTTGCAGCGGCGGTGCTGGCTGCCACGGCTTTGACGGCTGCGGCGCCTGCGGTTTCGGCTGCGGCAGCCTCGGCGTCGGATTTGGTGTTGATGCATCCCCAAATCCAAGAGCGCGAAGGCATGTCCCGGCAAGAGTTCGAAAAATTCCGGATGGAGCGGTTAAAGGAAATGGCCGCGTACTTCGGCATTTCCACGAACGGCAAAAGCGCCGAGCAATTGAAGAAAGAGCTGAACGCCGCAAAGGCTGCCGACAAAGAGAAGTGGGAAGCTTTTAAAGCGGAGCATAAGGCGAAACGGCTGGAGCATTTGCAGAAAATAGCGGAAGAGCACGGCATCCGGACGGAAGGAAAGTCGGCGCGGGAGCTCTATGACGAATTGTCCAAGCTTCACGGCGGCAAAGGATTTCCTCGCTTCAAAAAGCCGGACGGAAATATGCGGGGTGAAAAACCGCAGCCTACGATGCCGCCTGCTCCGACCCAACAGCCCGCGCCGACAGGCAAACCCGAATTAAAGCAGCAATCTCCTGGCAAGCTCGACAAACAGCAGCAGTCGCCGGGCAAGTCCGACATGCAGCAGCCGCAGACGAAGCCGGAAATGTCCGGTAAGCAGCCGGATCAATCGAAGGTGAACCCGGATATGAAGGAGCAGGGAAGCAAAGCGCCTGAATCCGGGAAAGGCAAGGCTGACTAAGGACGACGCATCCCGAAGGCCGTCCGTCGACGCGAAGCCGACATAAAAAGGAGTTGTCCGGGCTCATCATCCGGACCGTCGGCGAAGCTGCCGCATCAGAAGGAGCTGTCCGGTCCTTGCCGAACAGACCGGCGACGAAGCCGGTATATAAGAAGGAGCTGTTCCTTCCGCCGCAAACGGGGGAACAGCTCCTTTTTCCATGGCGGGACAATGGCAATAGATGCTGCGAAAAAGTAAGAGCGTCCTGTCAAAAGCTCCAATCTGCCTCCATTTATAAAACGTCTGGCTTTCTGCAAAGCTTCCAGTCTCCTGTAAAGCTTCTTGTATATCGTCCCGCAAATCGTCTGTTCATCGTCCAATCCGTCGTCTCGTCAAATCGTCCATTGCGAATGGACGATCGCACTGAGGAACCAGCCTCCGTCGTGCTCCTCCAGCACGAGAATGAGGCTTTCCCAGTCCATGCCCTCGTATTGCTCGTCGAAGCCGCTGAAGTAGTAGTCGACCTTGTAGCTTCCCGGGAACGTTTCGTCGATGTTCGGCGCCGTGTTTCCGGTTCCTTTGATTTCATTCCATCCGATCGTCTCCGCGTTAATAAAGTCTTTGTCGTAGACGAAACGGTCGTAATAACCCGCAAACGTCAGCTCGATCGGCTCGCCGGAGCCGTCGTATCGGCCCCATGTGCGAACCGTTTCGTCGTTCCAGTCCGGCAGATCCTTCGCCAGAAACGTTTGAGCTTCCGATTGGTCGACATGCGCGTAAGGCGAGAAAAGTATGCCTTTCTCCGGATGGATATAGGACTTCAAGGCGGTTAAATCTTTATCCTTCAGCGCCGTGATAACAAGAGCGGCGGCGTCCTGAGGCGATTCCGCCGATACCGCGCCTTCGTCTGCGCCGTCGTTCGCGTTTTTGCTGCCGCCGTTCAATTGCTCTCTGTTCGGCTCGGGAGAAGCCGCAGGTGACGTCGGACTGCCGGCAGGCTGCTGCTGCTCCTGACGCGCATGGTCCGGCGTGGCCGGCGCTTCGCCGTTTCCTTGGCTGCATCCGGCTACAAGCAGGGCAGCGGCTGCTGCGATGAACACCATTTTTTTCATGGCGGGCTACACATCCTTCTGTGATCTTTTATTCCGTCACCGTTACAGACGGCAATCGGCACCGGAAAAGTTGCATCTCGATAACTCGAACCGCTCTCAAGGAGAAGAGTTCGTGCCGGGGGTTGCGGAAACGGACAACGTTTGTTAACATGATTTTATTCAGTAAAATTATTAACTAAAAATTATCGCACAGAGCCAAATCTAATTTTGCATATCCGACCGTTCGGATGGACTTAACAATTAATTGCGGCAAAACAGTTGCGCCTAAGCCGGCCGACAAGGGGGGACGAGATGGCGACCATTAAAACGATAGCGAAACAAGCGGGCGTTTCCGCGGCGACGGTGTCCCGGGTGTTGAACAACGATCCGTCGCTGTCCGTAAGCGAGGAAACGCGGGCACGCATATTCAGTATTGCCGAACAATTGGCGTATAAGCCGTCCCGTCTTCGCAAGCTCAAGCGGGACGAGCAGCTGTCGCGCAAGCGGATCGGCTTGCTTCTCTGGTTTACGCTGGAGGAGGAGCACGGCGATCCTTATTTTACGGCTATTCGCAGAGGCATCGAAATCCGCTGCGAGGAGCTGGGGCTGTCAATTTCCAAGACGGTCAGATGCGGCGGCGGAGCAGAGTCTGCCGAGCTTCACCGCTTGGACGGGCTGATCGTCGTCGGATCGGTGGACGCCCGCGACGTTGTACGGCTTTATCCGCACCCCGACCGGATCGTCTTCGTCAACCATTCGGAAGAGCTGGAAGGCTTCGATACGGTGAAGCTGAACTTCGAAGGCGCGGCGAGGGCTTCCATTGGACATTTGCAGTCGCTCGGACATGAGAAGATCGCGTATATCGGCGGGACGGAGCATATTCACCGGCTGGACGGGTCTCTGGAAAGCTTGAACGAACCGGATCCGCGAAGAGCGCTGTATCGGCAGCTGCTGCAGCAAGCCGGGACATACCGCCCGGAATACGAAATCCGGTCCGACTGGTCCTCGGGCGGAGGTTACGAGGCGATGCGGGAGCTGTTGAAGCTGGAGGAGAAGCCTACCGCTTGTCTGGCGGGCAGCGATCCGATTGCGGTGGGCGCGTTGCGCGCGCTGCACGAGGAGGGAATCCGGGTGCCCCAAGATATGGCGGTTGTCGGCTTCGACGACATCGAAGTCGCCGCTTTCGTCAGTCCGCCGCTGACGACGGTGCGGGTTCATACCGAGCTGATGGGAAGGACCGCCGTCCAGCTGCTGCTCGAGCGGATCGAAGGACGCGATACTCCGCTTCACGTAACCGTCAATACGTCGTTTATCGTACGGGAAAGCTGCGGCGGCGGGCAGCTGCCGCCGTCCGGAAATGGATGAACGAGAACCTATATTCCAACTTAAGGAGCTGTTAATCGATGAACATTCGTTTTCATGAGCCAACGTCCTTGTTCCATCTGCAATCCGGGGATGCCAGTTATGCCTTCCGCATTACAAAACAAGGTTATCCCGCCCATGTTTACTGGGGCCGCAAAGTGCGGGGAGAAGCGCTGCATGAGCTGCTGGAGCTGAAGGAGCGGGCGTCGTTCTCCCCGAGCACCGACCTGGATCAGCTCGAGCTGTCTCTCGATACGCTGCCTCAGGAATATCCCTCGTACGGCAGCTCGGATTTCCGGATGCCGGCATTCGAGATCATGCATTCCGACGGCTCGACGGTTACCGACTTCCGTTACGAATCGCACCGCATCGAGCCGGGCAAGCCGGCGCTTGAAGGGCTTCCCGCGGTATACGCCGAGAGCGAAGAAGAAGCCGAGACGTTGTATCTGACGCTGCGGGACGAACGCTCGGGCCTGAAGGCCGAGCTGTTGTACACGGTGTTCCGGGATTTTAACGCTATTGCCCGTTCCGCCAGGCTGGTCAACGAAGGCGATCAGCCGCTTCGGCTGCTGCGCGCGTTCAGCATGAGTCTGGACATGCCGCATGACCGGTTCGAAATGCTTCAGCTGTCGGGCGCGTGGGTACGCGAGCGGCATATGCACAAGCGCCGGCTCGAGCCGGGCCTGCAAGCGGTCGAAAGCCGCCGCGGGTCCAGCAGCCATATGCAAAACCCGTTCGTCGCGCTTCTGTCGGAAGGAGCGACGGAGGAGCACGGCGACGTGTACGGCGTAAGTCTTGTATACAGCGGCAGCTTCATCGCCGGCGTCGAGGTGGATCAGTTCCGCAGCGCGCGGCTGTTTGCGGGCATCAATCCGTTCGATTTCGAATGGCGGCTGGAGCCCGGCGGACAATTCCAAACCCCGGAAGCTGTCATGGTCCATTCGCATCAAGGTCTCGGCGGCATGTCGCGCGCCTATCACGACCTGTACCGTTCCCGGCTGGCGAGGGGCGCCTTCCGCGACAGCGTGCGTCCGATTCTCGTCAACAACTGGGAAGCGACCTACTTTAATTTCAACGCCGACAAAATCGAAGCGATCGCGCAGGCGGGCAAGGAGCTGGGCATCGAGCTGTTCGTGCTGGACGACGGCTGGTTCGGCAAGCGGGACAACGACCGCAGCTCGCTCGGCGACTGGTTTGTCGACCGCAATAAGCTGCCGGGCGGTTTGGAGGATCTGGCCAGCCGCGTCCGCAAGCTCGGCCTGCAATTCGGTCTTTGGTTCGAGCCGGAGATGATCTCTCCGGAAAGCGAGCTGTACCGGAAGCATCCCGACTGGTGCCTTCATGTCGAGGGACGCCGCCGCACGCAGGCGCGCCATCAGCTGGTGCTCGATCTGTCGCGTCCGGACGTCCAGGACTATATCGTGCAGTCGGTATCGGACGTTTTGTCCAGCGCCCCTATTACGTACGTGAAGTGGGATATGAACCGAAACATGACGGAAATCGGTTCTGCGCTGCTGCCGGCGGAACGCCAGCGGGAGACGGCCCACCGATATATGCTCGGCTTGTACGCGGTGCTGGAGCGGATCGTCTCGGCGTTCCCGCATATATTGTTCGAAAGCTGCTCGGGCGGAGGCGGAAGGTTCGATCCCGGCATGCTGTACTATATGCCGCAAACGTGGACGAGCGACAATACGGACGCGGTATCCCGGCTGAAGATCCAGTACGGGACCAGCATCGTCTATCCGGTCAGCTCGATGGGCGCGCATGTGTCGGCCGTGCCGAATCATCAGGTCGGCCGCGTCACGTCGCTTCAAATGCGCGGCCACGTCGCGCTGTCCGGCAATTTCGGCTACGAACTGGACCTGACCCGGTTTACGGAGGAAGAGAAGGAGCAGGTGAAGGAGCAGGTCGCCTTGTACAAGGAAATCCGCCACCTGGTGCAATTCGGCGATTTCTATCGTCTCCTCAGCCCGTTCGAAGGCAACGACGCGGCCTGGATGTTCGTCTCCAAGGACAAAAGCGAGGCTTTCGCCGTATTTGCGACCGTGCTGCAGGAGCCGAATCCGCCGCTGGGCCGTTTCCGCCTGCAAGGTCTGGATCCGCAGCGCAGCTATGTGCTGGAGGAAAGCGGCGCCGTTTACGGCGGCGACGAGCTGATGTATGCCGGGCTTCCGAAACCGCAATTCCACGGCGACTTTTCCAGCAAAATTTACAAATTCAAATCGGCATCGGCGCGATAAGGTTTTTGACGCCATGCGTGAAGCGGCGCAGTCTCCCCCTTGCAAGGGGCGGCTGCGCCGCTTTTTTACGAAAAAAATATAGTCGGCCAGCATTAAAGGGCTTGCGCCTGACGTAACGTCAAGTGGTATGCTCGTATCGAAAGGGGCGGTTCGATGAGTGAATCCGAAACATTGAAGCAATATAGCGTAGGCGAGTTCGCCAAATTGACGGGCGTGACGGAGCGTACGCTCCGTTTCTACGACCGCAAAGGGCTGCTGGCCGCTTCCGGCCGCAACGCCCAAGGGCACCGTTATTATACGGATGACGATTTGATCCGGCTGCAGCATATTTTGACGCTCAAATATTTGGATTTTCCGCTGGATGAGATTTCGCGTTATATGCAGGGCACCCGCAGTCTGTACGACGCTTTGGAGCAGCAGTACGGCATGCTGGAACGCAAGAAGCAGCAGCTGGAGCGGGCGATGTACGCAATGAACCGGATGATGAAGGTGCTGGACGGCGCGGAGCGGATTCACAACTCCTTGCTGCTCATGTTTATTCACGGCATTCAGCAGGAGGAGAAGCAGCGTTCGTATTTGGCCGGGCAAATGCCGGAGCCGTTTATTCAAGCGATTTATATGGACAATCTGGAGGATGCGGAAAGGCTGGAGAGGGAACGGACGATGATGTCCTCGCTGCTGGATTTGCTGGAGCTTTGCAGAAAAGGCAAGGCGCCGGGAGATCCCGAGACGGTTGCCTGCTCCAACCGTTTTATTGAGGTAGTCCAGGAATCGCTGGGAGATGCGTTAAGCTCCCTTAGCGAGCAGGAGAAGCAGTGGCTGGAAACGTTGGGGGAATCGGAAGACGCCTTGGATCGCCAGCTGTTTCCGCTTTGGTTAAGCAAGGAAGAGGAGATCTTTTTGCGAGAAGCGTTTGAGCATTCGGACAAGTGGTCGCAACTGATGGGAGGAGATCAGGATGGAAGTTAAAAGATTCGTAGAGATGATCGGGAAGCATCGTCCGGCGGTCTGGATTATCGTCGCAGCGGTTGTGCTGGGCTTGGGCGAGACGGGACTGTCGCTGCTCATTCCGCTACTGACGATGAATTTGGTCGAGGAGGCGTCGGCGTCCATGCTGCAAGGCGCAACGATCGCCGTTTTGGCCGCCGTATTTATTTTTCAGACAGCTATGTCGGGTTTCTCGGTATATGCCATGTCCTATGTCGGCCAATACGTCATCGGCGGCTTGCGCAAGGAAGTATGGGAGCGCGTGCTGCGGCTTCCGGTTTCGTTTTTTGACCGCAACGCTTCGGGAGAGACGATGAGCCGGGTGACGAACGATACGAACGTCATCAAGGAGTTCATTATCGGTCATGTCATTTCGTTTTTGGGCGGCATTATCTCGGTGGTCGGGGGTGTCGTCATTTTGCTCAATCTTGACTGGCGGATGACGCTGCTCATGCTGGGGGCCGTTCCCGCTTCGCTTCTCGTGCTGTGGCCGCTCGGCAGCCGGATGTTCAAGGTGTCCAAAGCGATGCAGGACGAGACGGCTATGTTTCAAGGAGATCTGGGCCGCGTGCTGACGGAGATCCGGCTCGTCAAATCGTCTCTGGCCGAAGAGGAGGAGCGGAAGCAGGGCAAGCTGCGCATTATGGGACTGTTCCGGTTCGGTCTTCAGGAAGCGAAAATAATGTCTATCGTAACCCCTCTCATGATGACGGTCATGCTGCTGATTCTTGTAATCCTGATCGGCTACGGCGGCGTGAGGGTGGCGCAAGGCACGCTGAGCACGGGCGAGCTGGTGGCGATTATTTTGTACATGTTCCAGATTGTGATGCCGTTTACGCAGATGGCCTCCTTCTTTACGCAATTTCAGAAAGCGATGGGCGCATCGCATCGGATCGCGGAGCTGCTGGACGAGCCTTTGGAGGAGCCGGAGGAAGCGCGGAACGCCGCGGCCAAGCAGGATGGCGCCGGCACGGGCAGGCAGCCGCTTCGGTTTGACAAGGTCAGCTTCGGCTACAGCTCCGACCGGACGGTGCTGACCGATATCCGCTTCGTCGCGGAGCCCGGATCCATGACTGCGTTCGTAGGACCGAGCGGAACGGGCAAAACGACGTTGTTCTCCTTGATCGAGCGGTTTTACGCGCCGACGGGCGGGCAGATTTGTTACGGGGATACGCCCATCGACGGCATGACGCTCGACGGCTGGAGGCGGCGGATCGCATACGTGTCGCAGGACAGCCCGATGATGGCGGGAACGATCCGTCACAATCTGGCGTACGGACTCGGCCAGGCCGAGGAGACGAGCATGCTGGCGGCGCTGGAGGCGGCGAACTTAAGCGAGTTTATCGAATCGCTGCCGGACGGATTGGATACGGAAGTGGGAGAAAGGGGCGTGAAGCTGTCCGGCGGTCAGCGGCAGCGGCTGGCCATCGCAAGGGCTCTGCTGCGGGACCCGGAAATATTGCTGCTGGACGAAGCGACCGCGCATCTGGACAGCGAATCCGAGAAGCTGGTGCAGGAAGCGCTGCAGACGCTGATGAAGGACAGGACGACGCTCGTGATCGCCCACCGGCTGTCGACGATCAGCAGCGCCGACCGGATCGTCGTGCTGGAGGAAGGCCGGGTAACGGGCCAGGGCACGCATTCGGAGCTGCTGCAGTCGCATGAGCTGTACGGCAAGCTGGTCAAGCAGCAGTTTATCGAGCAAGAAACGATGGCGATATAACGCAGTTTATCGAGCCCCAAAGCCGACGTTCTAACGAACAAGCCGTTTATCGGGCAAGAAACGATGGCCATTTGAGGGCGGTTTTCGATGCGATGCGCATCGGAAGCCGCCTTTGAACGTATATAAAAGCAGTCGAGAAGGAGGCCTGCTTATGCTGACCTGGCTGCGGACGTCGGTTATTTTGCTTGCGATGCTGCTGCTTACCCGCTTTATCCCGTTTTCCGGATTTTTTCGCAACGTCAATACGCTCATTCACGAGCTGTGCCATGCCATAGCGGCATTGGTGCTTAAGGGCAGCGTCATGAGAATTGAGCTGAACGCCGATCAAAGCGGCGTGACGCTGACCCGGTTTCAGGAAGGATGGATGTCGATTCCCATTTCTCTTGCCGGTTATACGGGCGCGGCGGCGTTTGCGGCGCTGCTGCTGGCACTGTTCGCCAAAGGGAGAGTTAAGGCAGGGCTATTCATCGTTGCCGCGGCGGCCTTGGTTTCCTTGGTGCTGTTCGTTCGGAACGGCTACGGAATGATGTGGTGCGCCGGCTTTGCCGCGGTTTCGGCGGCGGCCGCTTTTGCGCCGGGGTGGCTGCAAAAAGGGTACTTTTTGCTGGTCGCCTTCTTATGTCTGGAGGAAGCGGTCGTGTCGCCGCTGGTGCTGGTCTATTTGGCGGTCACCGATCCGGCGGCGGCCGGAGACGCGGCGAATTTGAGCGGGGCAACGGGCGTGCCCGCCATCGTATGGTCCGTATTTTTTCTGCTGTTTTCGCTCGTTTGCGCCAAGGCCGGCCTGAACCGCCTGTTTGTCCGGGATCGTGAACAAGCTGCAATGACAGCCCGGCAGTTTTAACTTGACGTGATGGCAGAACTGCAATGGCGCCATATTTTATGTGGGTACGCAAGGGTAGCGGGTTTGCACATGAAAAGCGGCTCAGGGGACTGGTCCCTTGAGCCGCAAAGCTTGTCATGCCAAGATTGCCCGCGCTGCGGCGAGCTACAGCTGCTCCGGCGCCGGCGCGTCCTCGGCTTCGTATTCGATTCGAGTTACCCGGACCTGCATAGACCCGGCGGGCGTGGAAATGGAAATAACGGCATGCAAAGGAGCCATCAGCAGCTGGCTGCCGACTGGCGACAAAAACGAGATGCGGCCGTTTTCCGGGTCCGCCTCCTGCGGAAATACGATGATCAGGGAATCGGTCGTTCGGTATTCCAGGTACTCAACCTCAATGCGGCTGCCAATCAGCACGATCGGCTGCTCGTAGCTTGCGGGTCTGGAAATAAAAGATTTCAGACATTCGGTATACTTGTCCGCCAGCGCTTCCATTTCCTTGCGTTCCTTGTCCCCGTGCCGGTAAAGCTCCTCGAGAAGCCGGTTTCTTTCTTCGGCCAGCTGCTGCAGCTGCTCCAACAGCCGTTCCCTCAAAGCGTTCTGCCTCACGTCGCTTTCGCGGCTGCGACTACGGTTCATAGTAGATTTCACCCCCGATTCGTTTCGGCGTCATGCGGCTGAACTGTTCGTTGCTTCTTTTCATGGCATTGTCCTCCTCGCAGAAATGAAGGCCTCCACGGGATGGGGCCTTAACCACTATCTTACCAGACAAAAAATATAAGTCTACCTAAAGCGCTTAATATTATTGGAGAAGGGGACGCTGGCGGAGCTGTAAGCAACACAATCAGCGTTGCAGGCAGGAGCGGGCGTCAGCGGCGGCGCTGCAAGTAACAAAATCGGCATTGCAGCGCCGCCCGACTAGGATCGACAACGTACGAGTTCAACGGTCCGTATATTTAACGACCGGCCACTTCACCTTTCTCAGCGCATCCAGCAGCTCCGGTCCGATATGCAGGTTTTGCCCGACGAGCTCGCGGGGAGTGAGCGCCATCCATTGATTCAGCGAAACGTCCTCGAATCGGCTGCTTTTGAACATTTCGAGAAACCACAAGCTTTGATCCCCTGTATTTTGCACGTAGTGGCCGAGCGCAAACGGCACGTAACCGACGTCGCCGGCTCTGACATCGAACGTCCGGGCCGTTCCGTTGGCGGCAAATACGGTCATTCGCCCCGTTCCTTTTATATAATACTGCCACTCGTCGTTGTTGGGATGCCAATGCATTTCGCGCATTCCGCCAGGCTTGATTTCCACCAGCGCCGCCGCAATATTGACCGATGCGGGAAAATTGGACGAATCGGCGATCCGCACGGTGCCGCCGGGCGTAACGAGCGGCGTTTGGGCCAGCAGCCGATGGGTAAACCGACGGGGCACCGTGCCGTAAGGGCTGCTTACGGCCTGGCTTTCAAGCGGACCGGGCACGGTTCCTTGGAAAATATAGACCTGCTGCTTCGGAATATCGGAGAAGGCCGATTCCGGCACGCCGAAATTGGCGGAGAGCACTTCCTTCGGCGTATGGGCCAGCCAGTCAGAGATGGACAGCGTGTTCAGATCGGAAAAGCTCCCGTCGTCGAATACGAGCAGAAACTCGCAGCCCTCCTCCATTCCTTGAATAGAATGGGGGATGCCGGGCGGAAAATACCACAGATCGCCGACGCCCACATCGGCGATAAAATTTCGTCCGTCCTGGTCGACTGCCGTAATGCGAGCGCGTCCGACGAGCATAAAGGCCCATTCCGCCTGCTGATGCCAATGCAGCTCGCGAACCCCACCCGGCGTCAGCGCCATGTTGACCCCCGCAAGCGTAGTGGCGATCGGGAGCTGCCGCACCGTAATTTCCCGCGACCAGCCCCCGTGATTCAATTGCATGTAAGTATCGGAAAAGGAAAACCTCAAATTGGGCATCGTGCCGGCGTCGGTAACTGGGGGGACCAGCATGTCCGGATTTTGCATATCCCTTACAACATCGCGGGGGCCAAAGTCCCACCAGCCTTCGCCATCCTTACGGATCGGTTGCGGTATACCACCTGCCGGCGCCAAGCCGCCTTGCGGACGATCAGTCATCGGACAGCACCTCCTCTTGTCGGTCGTCATGGTCAGGCATAGGCGAATGCGGAGCCTGAAATCCTGAAATCAGATTATGAACGACGCGGCCGATCGGGAACTTATCCGCGACAAACTCGACAATTGAAACTTCGTCCTTGTCTTTATTTACACGGCATGCAGCCCGGCCTGATTGAGCAGGTTAACCGGCTTGTTGTAATGCGGCTGGAAGAAAAAGTCCACAAACCCGAGCTGCTCCATCGTCATGCCGTTGTGAATGCAAACCGACATCGTGTTGATGCATTGGGTCAGATCGGCCTTCGACATAATTTGCGCGCCGACGATGCGTCCCGTATCCGCTTCGTACACCACTTTCAGCGTAACCGCCTCGTAATCGGGCATAAATTCCGGCCGATCGTTGTCCATGATTGTGACTTTTTTCACATTCAATCCTGCGGCAATGGCAGCCGTTTCGGTCATGCCGGTCGACGCGATATGATAGTCATAAATTTTAATGCCCGAAGTGCCTTGCGTGCCTTCATATTTCACGGCCGGCTTCATCAGGTTGCGCGCCGCGAGCTTGCCCATTCGTACGGCATTGGTGGCAAGAGGGATATAGGCGTATTCGCCCGTCGGGTTATACCGGACCGCGCAGCTGTCGCCTGCGGCAAACACGCCGGGTTTGCTTGCCCGCATATATTCGTCCACGACGATCGCTCCGTTCGGCAGCATATCGATTTGCCCTTTCAGCAGATCCGTGTTGGGGCGGAAGCCGATGCACAGCACGACCATATCCGCTTCGAACAATTCGCCTTTGTCGGTCACGACCGCGTTGACCCGTCCTTCTCCGTTGTCGCGAAACGCGGCGACCGTCTTCCCGAGTTCAAGCCGAATGCCGCGTTCCCGCAAAGCTTGCTCCGTAATGCCGGTAAATTCGGGGTCCAAATATTTGAACAATACCCGGTCCATATTGTCGATCAGCGTCACTTGTTTGCCCAACGTTTCGAACGCCTCGACCAGCTCGATGCCGATGTAGCCCGCGCCGATGACGGCGATCCGATCGGCTTGCTTCGCTTTTTCGATAATCGTTTGCGCATGCCCGTAATTTTTGCACAACAGGACGTTGTCCAGGTCGATGCCTTGCATCCGGGGAATGACGGGCCACGATCCGGTCGTCACGATCAGCTTGTCGTACGTATCGGTGAAGGCGTCGCCGGTTGCCAGATTGCGGACCCGAATCGTCTTGGCCTCCGTGTCTACCGCCAGCACTTCATGCCGCATGCGCGTTTGTACGCCTAGGTCTGCGAGCTGCTGCGGCGTCGCGTAGAACAGCTCTTCGGCTTTGCGTACGACGCCGCCTACATGAAGGGCGATGCCGCACGACAAAAACGAAATATTATCGTTTCTTTCATAAACGGTAATTTCTGCGTCGGGATACAAACGAGTCATTTCGGTAATGGCAGCGGTGCCTGCATGCGTGCATCCGATAACGGCAACTTTGGTTTTCATGGTGATGCGCCTCCTTGGGGGATAATGTGATATATTTCACAAATATATGTGAAACAATTCACAACCTTTTCGTATTTCAATCATATTCCATCGTGCGGCATTTGGCAATGTCTATTTTGTGACAAAAATCACAAAGTCCCGCCCGTTTTCTATTTCGCGACCGTTTCGTTTACAATGTAGGCAAAAGATGAAGGAGGAAATCGTATGGCGGAAAGACCGTTCGAGGGTAAAATAGCGCTTATTACGGGGGCGGCCCAAGGCATTGGCCGGGAACTCGCGAGGGCTTATGCACGGGAGGGGGCGCTGCCGGTCATAGCGGACAAGAACGGCCGGGGGTTGAAGGAAACGGAAGAGCTGCTTGCCGGCGAAGGATACGATTCGTTAAGCTTCGTGGCGGATATGGCCGTGCCGGAGCAGGTCGAACGCATGATGCTGGACATCGGCGAGCTGCAGGGAGGGCTCGATATTGTCGTCAACAACGCGGGATACGGGATATGGAAATCGCCTTACGAGCTGACGATCGAGGAATGGGACGGCGTCGTCCATACAAACTTGCGAGGGACGTTCGTTTGCTCGCGGGAAGCCGCCAAGCTGATGAGGAAATCCGGCGGAGGCTCGATCGTCAATATCGCCTCCACGCGGGCGCTGATGTCCGAGCCGAATTCCGAGGCTTACGCCGCCTCCAAGGGCGGCATATTGGCCTTGACGCATGCGCTGGCGGTTTCGCTCGGACCGGACGGCATTACGGTCAACGCCATATGCCCGGGCTGGATCGAGACGGGCGACTACGGCAGCCTGAGGCCGGAGGACCACAGCCAGCACCCGGCAGGCCGTGTCGGCAAGCCCGAAGATATCGCGCGGGCTTGCCTCTATTTGACGGATCCGCGCAACGACTTTGTCACCGGCGCGCATTTGACGGTCGACGGCGGCATGACGGTCAAAATGATTTACGAGGAATAGTCCGGCGGCGCGACGGTTACTCGTACGGCGTTGCCGATCCGCAATAATCGCAAGTTGCCGCTTCGTTAGGCAGCACGCTCTTCTGCGCTCCGCAGCCTAAGCATACGACCATCTTCGCACGGACGGAGGAGGCCGTCATCCGCGCCGGCGCGGACGGCGTCCCGGGAGTATGAGGGGAGGCTGAAGAGCCGATCATTGCAGCGTGATTGGCATTATTTCTGAGTCGCCGCCCGAAATAAATAAGCAAAAAGGTTGGCAGGCCGATTAACACAAATAGAAATATAAAGAAGATGACATAAGCTAACGGCGGGCTTGTATCATCGACTATGGAAACAGGCACCATGACCAGCAGAATAATACCTAATAAAATCGAGCCCAATATGCCTAAAATAAACAGGATGTTGCCTACTATCCGCATGTTTGTTGTCTCCTTTGTATGGAATCAGCGTCCGCCGTCATCCGGCAGCAGCCGGTTGCTCGGCGCCGCAATGCCGGCAAAACTTGTCACCGCCCGAGATTTGCTCGCCGCAGCTAATACATGCTTTGGGAAGCGAGGCTCCGCATTCGCGGCAGTTGACGCCGCTCTCGGCGTTGTCGGCTCCGCAGGAAGGGCACGCGCGGTACTGGTCTCCGCATTGCATGCAAAATTTGGCGTTCGCCGCCAGCGGAGCGCCGCATTTGTTGCAAGGATGCAGCTTGTCCGCCGCGCCGGAGGAAGACTGAGGGGCCGCCGTCATCGCCTGGCCGCAGAGACTGCAGAACCGGGCGCCTGGAGCGACTGCCCCTTGGCAATGCGGACAAGCGGCGTGCTGCGGCGGCAGCGGATTCATGGCGCCGGTCAGCTGCGACATGTGGCCGCCAAACGCCGCTCCGGCCGCTCCTCCCAAGTTGGCCGCCATCATAAGCGAAGGGATGCCTCCCTCGTTATTGGCCGCGTCCTCCAGAATGTCCAGCGACCGTTTCTGCGTGTAGGAAACGCCGATCAAATCCATTTCAAGCTTTTCGTTCAACACGCTGCGCAGCTTCTGTACCGAAGCATCGTCTTCGGGAACGCTGACATTTTCGACATAAAAGTGATCCAGCTTCATGCCAAACTGCTGCAGCGTCTCTCCGATTTGCGACCCGGCGTGCGCGGAAAGCTCCCGGATATATGCGCTGAGCTCCAGCGCGCTGATTTGCCGGCCGGTCAAATAAGAAGTTATAATTTCCGTTATATTCATGACGACCATGCCGCGCAAATAACTGGACAGCGTCTCGCGCGTAAACTCGCTGAGAGTTCCGACCAGCTTTAACAGAAAGGCGCGGCTGTCTTCGATCTTCAAGCCGAATTGCCCGAAGGCTCTGACCGGTACGAAAATATTGTATTTCGGATCTTTGACCTGTATAGGGGCCGCCGTTCCCCATTTGACGTCAAGGGAACTGATTTTGTTCACAAACCAAACCTCGGCCGTAAACGGAGATTTTCCTCCAAACGGCAGATTGACAAGATGGTTCAGTATCGGGATGTTGGCCGTGCTGAGGGTATGACGGCCGGGACCGAACATATCCAAAGCCTGGCCCCCCTTGAACAAAATCGCTTCCTGCGACTGGTTCACGATCAGCTGAGTCCAGGTGCTGAGTTCCTGGTCCGGAAATTTCCAAGCATATACGTGGGGCTCGCCGTCGTATTTGACGACATCGATCAATGCCATCGCGCTCACCTCTATGACCTGTGTATTTAGTACTATAACGTGCGAGAATTGTCGGCGTTTCTTTTATATAGTAATAGAAAATGGGCGGAACGGCTAGAAGAAAGTGTCAACTCGTCCTGCAATTCCTTTCGGTTGCCGGCGTACAGGAGCAAAGTATCGAAACCGGCTGTCAGCTTGAAAGATTTCGGTGTACTATTAACCATATGCGTTTATAATTATCGCAAGGTTACCGATAACATTCCGTATAAGGAGCTGATCGAATGTTGCTGGAAGTAATTGCGATAAGCGAACGGGACGTCAAGGACGCCGTTCGCTGCGGGGCGGACCGGATTGAGCTCGTTACCGGCATTGCCGAAGGAGGGCTGACGCCGAGCCTCGGATTAATCGAAGCCGCGGTCGAAGCGACGGACAAGCCGGTCAACGTGATGCTGCGTCCGCACAGCCAGTCGTTCTGCTATGACGACGGCGACCGAACAACGCTGCTGCGGGACTTGCGCCATATTCGCCGCACGGCGGCGGCAGGCGTCGTCTTCGGAGCGCTTACCGCGGAGGGGAAGGTCGATACCGCGCTGTTGCGGGCGGTGCTCGAAGAAGCCGAGCATTTGGACGTGACGTTTCATCGCGCGTTTGACGAATGCGCGGACCGGCTTGAGGCTTTGTACACGCTGGCGGATTATCCGCAGGTCAGCCGCGTGCTGACGTCCGGAGGGCCGAATCCCGCGTCGATGGCCGTCCCGGAAATCCGCCGTTTGACGGAGGCCGCAGCCGGACGCAACATTGCCATATTGGGCGGACACGGCTTGACGCCGGACAACGTCGGAGCGTTTATACGCGCCGCCGGAGTGAAGGAAGTTCATTTCGGTTCGGCCGTTCGCGCCGGAGGCAGCTTTGCCCGCCCGATCGATCCCGAACGGATGGCGAAGGCGCGGGCGGCGGTCGATGCCGCCCGCGCCGGGCAAGGGTAAGCGGGGGGAATCGCATGAGAGAATGGGGAGTCCGATCTTATCAAACGAAGCTGTTGCTGGTGCTTTGCGCGGTCAGTCTGCTGCCTTCGGCGCTGATCGGATGGCTGGCCTATCAGAAATCGCAAGAATCTCTCGAACGGAAGGTGCGGGAGGATTTGCAGGTGATCATCGGCCAATTCAACAATACGCTGGCGGCGCAGGTGGAAGAGCTCGACCGTTTCAGCACGATTCCTTATTCGATCGAAGAAATTTTCGACATCATCGCTTCGCCCAACGCGCCGACGGAGCTGTGGGATATTGCGGAGCTCACGAAGCAGCAGCGGTTTACCGAGCTGATCGCCTCTTATCCGTCCATCAACAATACGGTGGAGGCCATGCTGTTCTACGGCACGAACGGAAGCGTATACGGCTACCGGGTAAGCGGCGTCAAGACGCTGGATAAGATGGTCGATGCCCGCGAGGAGCCTTGGTTCAAGGATGCCGTCGCCCGCAACGGCGGGCTTGTCATTTCGGGATTAAGAACGGAACGGCAATTTAGCGGCGATCCCTTCGAGACGCTGACGGTGGCGCGGATGCTCGTCGACCGGAAATATGAGCCGGCCGCGGTCATCGCCGTGGACGTGAAGCCCGATTTTATCCGCAAAACCGTTCGTTCCCTCGGCTTCAACAAAGTCCATGTGACGGTGTCCGGTCCGTACGGCTACGTTTATTCGACCCAGCCCTCCATCTATGAGCAGCTTCTGCTTGAGGAAGAGTCCGAAGCCGGCGGGGGCGGGAAACGCTCGACGATCGCTCTCGACACGACGGTGGACGGTAACAGGGAGTCATGGATCGGAGTGAAGCAATTCGACAATTATACGGGCTGGACGACTTATTTGCTCGTGGACCGCGAGGAGCTTCTCCAGGAAAGCGCTGTCATTAAGGACTTTACGCTGCTGATCGTCGCGTTGATCGGCATCGCGGCCGCGATGCTCGCCTGGCTGTTGGCCAAAGGACTCACAAGGCCGATCCGGGGCCTGATTTCTTCCATGCGCGAGGTGGAAAAGGGAAACTTCATTCTTCCGGAACTTACGAGCTACCGGAGAAGGGACGAGTTCGGACAATTGCTGTACAGCTACAACCGGATGGTCATGCGGCTGGACGGATTGGTCGCCTCGATCGGAGAGACGGAGCGGCAGAAGCGGGAAGCGGAGCTGAACGCGCTGCGGGCGCGGATTACGCCTCATTTTTTGTTCAATACGATCAACTCGATTCGGATTCTGGCCATGCTGCAGCAATCGAAACAGATCTCCGAGCTGCTCCGTTCGCTCAGCCGGCTCATCAACGCCAACATGAAGCTGGATCGGGAGCTGGTGTCGCTTCGCGAGGAGACGGCGTTTCTGGAAGATTATTTAAAGCTGATGGATTTGCGCTATACCGACAAATTTACGGTTGAATGGCGCATCGCGGACGATGCGCTGGAGGCGCAGGTTCCGGCCATGATCATGCAGCCGCTGGTCGAAAATGCCATCTTCCACGCTTCCGAAGGGATTGACGACAAGATCCGCATTACGATTGCGGCAGGCATCTCGGAGGACGGATCCATGCTTGTAGCGTCGGTCGTCGACGACGGCAAAGGGATGGAGCCGGAGGCGGTGAAGCTGATCAATTCGGAGCAAAGCTTGCCCGAGCAGGGAGGAATCGGCATTCGCAACGTCCGGGACCGGATCCGGTTCCGATTTGGCCTCAAATACGGGCTGACCGTAGAGAGCGCCCCGGGCCGGGGAGTTGCGGTGAACATCTTTATGCCGATCTTGACGCAAGGAGGAAATGGACATGTGGAACATGATGGTCGTTGAAGATGAGTCCATCGTTCGGATCGGACTGCGCTACATGATCGATTGGGAACGGTACGGCGTTTTCTGGAAGCACGAAGCCTCCAACGGCGAGGAGGCGCTGAAGCTGATGGAAGAGCACGACATTCATATCGTCATTACCGATATTCGAATGCCGGTCATGGACGGCATCGAGCTGGTTCGAAGGCTCAAGGAACATTATCCCGACGTACAAATTATCGTGATCAGCAGCTACAACGATTTTCCGTATGTGCAGGAAGCGCTTCGGCTTGGCGTCGTCGATTATTTGCACAAGCCGACGATGGCGGACGAGGAAGTGGAGGAATCGCTGAAGCGGCTGCTGTCCCGGCTGCGGAAGGCGCAAACGCCCAAGTCCGCGGCCGCTTCGCCGGACATGCTGCTCCAGCGGCTGCTGGAGCGGCTTCCGGTCCGCGAAGATGCCGGTCCTTATTTGCCCCCCAGTCCGGACGAACGAAAGGCTTTCGCGGCTTCCCGTTTGGCCGGAGGCTATTGCCTCGTACTGTTTCGGCTGGAAGAGAGCGCGGAGGAGACGGATCGGGCCGGGGTTCCGGGCCCGTCCATCTTTCCGTCCGTTGCCGCCTTGATCGAAGGGTTTGCCGTCCATTCGGAGGGCAGCGTTCTGGCGGCGAAGGAAGGCCGCGAGCTGATCTGGCTCAAGCCGGCCGCCGGCGGCTTCAATGCAGCCGAACTCGAACGGCAATTGGGCGACATTCGGCGGAACGTAAGCCATTTGCTGCACGTTACTGTAGCCAGCTCAGCAAGCGGCGTTTATGAAACGGCCGAGGCGGTGCGGGACGCGTACGAGGAAGCGGCCGCGGGTCTTCCCGGCCTGAACGGGGGATACAGCCGGACGGTCCGGCTCGCCAAGGAGTACGTGGACATCCACTTTCGCAGAGATATCTCGCTGTCGGAATGCGCCGAATACGTGCACGTCAGCAGCGGGCATTTGAGCCGACTGTTTGCCAAGGAAACGGGCATGAACTTCAGCGAATACGTGAACATGAAGAAGATGGAGCATGCCAAGCATTTGCTGCGGTCCACCAACATGCGGGTACGAGCCGTGTCCGACGAGGTCGGATATTTGAATCCCCATTATTTCAGCAAGCTGTTCAAGGAATATACGGGGATGTCGCCGCGGGATTACCGCGCCTGAAAGGCGGACCTGATGGGTGGACCTGAAGAGCGGACCTGATGGGCGGACGACAGCCCCGGCGGCACGGTTTAATGTCCCCGTCTGGAAGGCGCATACGCGAGCGCCTCCATCTCGATCCGATAAGGACCGAGTCCGCTGAACACCGTTATTCTTGCCGGGTATGGCGCGGCGATCATCCGCTCATACACGTTATTGTATTCGTCCTGATCTTCGGTATGGCTAAGATGGGCGGTTATCTTTACGATATGATCCAGCGTCAGCCCGGCGGCTTCCAACACCGCCTCGATATTGCGGATGCATTGCTCCGTCTGTTCCCGAATGCCGCCGACCGGCTCCAGCGTTTGCGGATCCACGCCGACCTGTCCGGCTACATAAACGAAATCGCCGGCTCGCACCGCATGGGAAAACGGCAGCGGGAATTTCGGAGCTTTGTCAGAGATAATTACAGCGGTCATTTACATGCCTCCTGTTTTGTCATTTTTGGGTAAGAACGAGGGGCCTAGTGCCGCTTACAAAGGCGCGGCTAGACGATGCCATCCGGTTGCCGTCTGGTAACGGTGTCCGACGGCAATAAGCGCCGCTTCGCCCATAATCGGGCCGGCCAGCTGCATGCCGATCGGAAGGCGCGTCGCCGGATCCAGCCCGATCGGGACTGTCATCGACGGCAGACCCGCATTCGTAAACGGCCCGTTGAACATTGGGCTTCCCGTCTTGTAGCCGGGAAGGGGGAGCGTTGGCGTTGAAGGCGTGAGGAGGATGTCAATGCCTCGAAACAGCTTCATCATTTCGTTGCGGAATACGGTCCGCACGCGCTGCGCTTGCAAATAATCGACCGCGCTCAGCTCATAGCCGAGTTCCAATTGCTCCCGCATTGCCGGTCCGTAGCTGTCGGCTCTCGTCCGGTACATCTCCATATGGTAAGCGGCGCCCTCGGCCCGCATAACCGTCTTGTGGGCCGCGACGGCTTCTTGCATGCATGCGGGCAGTTCCACCCGGCGGATGCGGATGCCAAGCGACCGCAGCGCATCGACGGCTTGTTCCAAGGCGGCGGCAATCGCTTCGTCTTGCGGGGCGAAGAAGCCGTCCGGAGCGGGAATACCCGCCGTCATCCCGTTCACGTCCCAATGAAGCGCGTTCGTGAACGGCGGCATATGTCCTTGCAAGGTGGACGGATCGCGGCTGTCTTCACCGGATATCGCCTCCAGTACGAGCGCATTGTCCTCGACGGTCCTCGTAAAGGCGCCGATATGGTCCAAGCTCCAGCTGGCGGCGAAGACGCCGAACCGGCTGACGCGGCCGAAGGTGGGCTTCATGCAGGTCAATCCGTTGTAGGCGGCCGGCCGGATGAGCGAGCCGAACGTTTGCGTGCCGAGCGTGAACGAGGCCATGCCGGCCGACACCGCCGCGGCGGAACCGGAGCTCGATCCTCCCGGCGTTCGGGCCAAATCCCACGGATTGCGGGTGGGCGGCTCGCCTCCTTGATAGGCATATTCCGTCGTCGCCGTCTTGCCGAGCAGCACCGCGCCCGCGGACTTCAGCTTGTCGATGACGGCGGCGTTGGCCGCGGGCACGTAGTCGCCGTTTGCTTGCGAGCCGGCCGCAGTCCGCAAGCCGGCCGTGCAAATAATGTCCTTCGCTCCATAGGGAATGCCGTGCAGCGGTCCGAGAACACGGCCCGCCATGACGGCTTGCTCGGCCTCTCTGGCTTCCTGCAGGGCCCGTTCGGGATCCATGACGGCCCATGCTTTCACCCGGGGCTCCAATCGGTCGATGCGGGCGAGATAAGCTTCGGTCAGCTCCACCGGAGACAGCCGTCTGGCCCGGATAAGCGCGGCGGCCTCGGCGATCGTCATTTCATGCACAGATGCCGCAATCATGGCTTCATCTCCCCCCGGTAAGCGGCGTTGGGCGCGATATGCTCCGGAAGGAGGAACGAGCGGATAAGCCGCAAGTCGCCGGCGAAGCTCTCCCTTTCTTCCGGGGTTACATGCCCGTCCTTATACTTCGAGTGTTCAAGCGCGATAAAGGCTTCATATTCCTGCTGTTGGCGTTCAGGCATGCGAATGCTCCTTTCCTTGTTCTCGGCCTACGGCATGAAGCTGGAGTCGACCATGTCCCCGTAGGCGACGTCCTTCTCGAGATTTCCAATAAACTTCTGCATGTCGATGGCGGTTTGAAAAGCCGACTCGGTCAGCGTCCCGTCCTTCGGATACACTTGGCTGTCGATCATGCGCTGCACCGCGCTTTCGACGACCGATCCGTCCAGGTTCGGGAATTCCTTCTTGGCGATTTCCTTCGTACCGGCCGGGTCTGCATGAATATAGTCGAGGGCGGCCTCCAGCGAGGCGACCATTCGCTTGACCAGATCCGGATAATCTTCGATGACTTTGGCGGTCGTATTCAGCGTGGCAAAGGCAAAGTCCGGGTAATCTTTCGTAAAATCGTAGACGATATGCAGCCCCTGTTCCAATCCTTGATCCAACTGCGGCTCGTAGACGACGGCGATGTCGGCCTTGCCCGCCAACAGCGTGCCCAGCTCGGAGCCGTTCTGCACTTCGACGATCGTAACGTCCCGGGCCAGGTCGATGCCGTTATCGGCAAACAGCTTGCGGAGAAGGCTGTTGGAGCTGGTCGGCGCGATGCCGGTGACGATCGTTTTGCCGACAAAGTCTTGGGGCGAATCGATCGTCGTGCCGGCATGCGCGACCGCCCATACCGGCGCGCTTCCGGACAGGATGCTGATCGACTTGGCGTCTCCGCCCTTCGCTCTGGCAAAGGCGACATGCTCCGGTCCGTGGAAGGAGAACGCCGATTCGCCGGACAAGACGGAGGCGAGCGCCGCGGGCCCGCTTCCTGCGGCCGTGATGGACGAGATTTCGATGCCGTTTTCTTCCAAAAATCCTTTTTCCTTCGCCACGTACAGCGGCAAGTAGAGCAGATTATGGTAAACCTCGCTGACCATAATGACGTCCTTCTTGGCCGGGGCGGCCGTCTGCGCGGCCGGGACGTCCGCCTTCGATCCGCCTGCACCGGCGCCGTTGCCCGATGTACCGTTATGGCCGCCTCTTGCTCCGCCGCATGCGCTTAACAGCAACGTTCCGATCAGGACAATTGCCGACAACTTCATTATGTTTCCCATTTGCATCGTCTCCTCGAATTATGAATGTTGTGTTTTTTGGTTAAACGGAAGGGGTTCGTTTTGCTTTGCTTTTCGTTTCGTTCCATGGCAGCAGCCGGTTTTCGGCAATACTGACGCATGCATACAGGAGCGCGGCCACAAGCATCAGCGTAAAGACGCCTGCCCAAACGGCGGGTAAATTAAACAGATTTCCCTCGACAAAGATCATATGGCCGAGTCCTTTGTCCGAGGAGATAAACTCGCCGCCGACAACCGATACGAGCGCAAGCCCGATATTGATCCGGAAGGCGGAAATGATCCAGGGCAACGAGGAAGGGACAATAATTTTCGTAAAAATTTGCAGCTTGCTCGCGCCGAACGACTTCATCAGGTTGATTTGCGATTCGTCGATTTGATGGGCGGCCTGGCAGGCCGACATCAAAGCGACAATAAAAGTCGAGACGGCGGCCAGTACGATCTTGGACGTCAAGCCCGAACCGAACCAGATAATGATCATTGGCGCGAGTGCGATCTTCGGAACCCCGTTCAGCGCGACAATGAACGGATCTATAATGCGGGAGATCGTCTTGGAAAACCACAGCAGCAGACCTCCGATCGATCCGATCAGGCTGCCCAGCGCAAATCCGGCGACCGTTGCCTTTACCGTCGCGTAAGCGTCGGTTGCCAGCTGCCCGGATTCGAGCATCGATACGGCTGCCCGAAAGATGGCGCTCGGGGAGCCGATCAGAAACGCATTAACCGCTCCAGCCCGCACCAGCGCTTCCCATGTCCCCAACAAAACGGCGATGACGGCGGTACGCCACAGCATCGCGACGCTCCATTGCTTGAACGCCGCCGAGCGACGCGGATGGAGGCCTCGGCCCTTACCGCTCTTGGGAACTGCTCCGACCGCCTTCAGCTCCATTTTTCCCGTCGTGCCTGCCATCAGCTTAACCTCCCCATTTGAATGTCCAGCTCGGACCAAATTTGCTCGAAAAACGATTTGAATCTGACGTCGCTGCGGGCTTTCATGGCCGATCCGTGCTCGGCTGCCAAGCCGACTTCATACGTTTGCTTCACGTATGTCGGCCGTTTGCTCATCACGATGACCCGGTCGGAGACGGAGATGGCCTCCTCGATGTCATGGGTAATCAGCACGCCCGTTTTGCCTTCGTTTCGCAGAATCGACAAAATCTCATCTTCAAGCACCAGCCTGGTCTGATAGTCCAGCGCCGAGAACGGTTCATCCAAAAGGATGATGTCCGGTTGGGTAACCAGCGTGCGGATCAGCGCGACCCGCTGACGCATGCCGCCCGACAGGGCGGATGGATACGCTTTGGCGAAGGAGTCGAGACCGTAGCGGTTCAAATAATCCATCGCCGCGGTTTGCCGATCCTTTTTGCCGATCCCTTGGACCTCGAGGCCCAGGGTCACATTGTCGAGCACCGTTCTCCATGGCAGCAGCAGGTCCCGCTGCATCATATAGCCGACATGTCCCGTTGACTGGCCGATGTCGGCCCCACCGACCAGCACGGAGCCGGAACTCGGTTCCAGCAGACCGGCGATAATGTTGAAGATCGTGCTTTTGCCGCAACCGCTCGGTCCTACGATGCTGACGAATTCACGTTGACGGATCTCCATCGAAATGCCGTCCAGCACGCGGATCTCTTCGCCCGCAGTATTCAGGAACGATTTGGTAACGTCCCGAACGGCGATTGCCGCTTGTTCTTTCTTATGAAACCCGGAACGGTATTCGGCAGCTGCTAATCCATGCATGCTCTCAGCTCCTTTTGAATAAATCGTTAATCTTATGTCAGGAAATATGACATTACTGATGGTGTTAATATTAAACTCCGGAAGAAGTTCCGTCATCGGCCGATCCGTACAAATTTGAAATCGCAAATTGGATCTATCGTCCAAAGGGGTCGCGTTTCAGCATCGGCTCGATGGCGAACGCGACTTGAAAGCCGAAGGCGGCTTCGGCGTCTTTAAGGCTTCGGCCCGTCAATTTCTCGCATTTTTCCAGCCGGTAAACGACGGTATTGCGGTGAACATAAAGCGCCTTGGCTGTGTCAACGAGATTGCAATGGTTATCGTAATACGCCTTTAAGGTCCTTATGAGCTCGGCGCGGTCATGGCCGCCGCGGCCGAGCAGGTCCTTGAATGCTTCCAGGTAATACCGTTCCATCTCTTCGTAGGGAAGCATACGTAGCAGGCGGCCGAAATCCATCGTTCGATACAGCTGCGCGAATCTTTTCCGGTGCATGCGGCGGCCGCTTGCCAGCGCCTGCAGCGCCTCCCGGTACGACAGTCCCAGATCGAGCGCGCTGGCGATCGGATTGCCGACGCCGAACGAGAAGCCGATTCCTTCGCGGTCGTCTATCAAGCGGGCAGCTTCTTCCAGCCTCTTTAAAAATGTAGCTTCGTTCCAGTTTTCTGGATCGTGAAAGAATAGTGCGCCGATCAGATCGTTTTTGGAAAACAGGACAAACGGCTCCTCCAACAAGGATAAAGCCTGTTTGACCACCTCGTAGTGCCGGTCTCTCTCGGCGCTCAGCCGCTCCTCGGCCGTCCGGCTGCCGCCTTTTCGCTCCGCGCCATCCTCCTTCGCGAGAACCAGGATGGCGGGTCTGCCGGCGCGCAGGCCGTATTTGGCGCCGCGGTGCAGCGCCTCCTGCTCCGTGCTTACGTAACCTTCGATCAGATCGGAGAAGAAATCGTTTTTGTATCGCCGGGAACGTTCCTTGACGGCATGTTTCTTGGCGAGCTCGAGGCCGATGACATGGGCCGCTTGCTCGAATGCGAGCAATTCGGGCCCCGGCCTTGTCCGTCCGCCGTGGAAAGCGAGAAGATGCCCTTCTCGGCGGAACGTATGGATCGGAATGACGTCCGCGTGCCGCAGCTCTGCAGGCCGGGCATGGGGAAAGCACAACGCGGCATGGCTGGCAAGCTCCATGGGCAGAGAGGCCGCGGCTTCGGCCGCCTGCGATGGCAGCTCGTTCAGCTCGGGATGATCGAAATGCGGTGAGGCCGCCAGCTGCCGTCGTTTGTCGTCCAGAAGGAGGACCGGCGATTGCAGCAGCGCGGCCAGCTTGCCGATGATGGTAGAGAGGCCTTCTCCTTGCACGACCATGTCGGCAAATTGTTTATGAACGGTCAGCGCGTAATGCAGCTCCTCGTTTTTGTTGTCCAGCAGAATGCCGGTCGTCTGCTGGAACAGGTCGCCGAGCGTCGCTTCGATCATGGACAGCTCCAAAATTGGGAAACCCAGCTTGTCCGCCTCCTCGAGCGCATCGCGGGGGATGCTGAGGGAGAAGCGCCTGGTCTTGATCGCCAGTCCTGCGCAGCCTTTTCGGTGCATACCGGCAATGAATGCCGCAAACTTCTCCGGCCGATCCTTCAGCAGGTAGCCGTTCGTCAGGAGCAGATCGCCTTTCTTTAGAAACGTTACGATGTCCGGGGCGTCCATAATATTGACGGAAAGCACCTCGCGGTTCGATAAGCCGTCGGCACCCGCAATGGCTTGCGCTTTGGACAGAACAGGCAGTTTCAGCAGGTCGGCCAATAACATCGAATCACGCCTTTCATATTTATGTTATAAAAGTTAACATCAATGAGCCGGGGTGTACAGTATATAATTGGATGACAAGACTGAAAAACGCTGAGAAGTTAGTCGATTGATACAAAACAGGCAAAAAGCGAGAAGGGGGATGTGATTGAAATACTGACAAAGTGATATTTGTGTAATTTAACATAACATTATCGGTCATGGTAAAGCGGTTCCAAAAACAAAAGAATATACAAAACGTTAAAATTTGACCCTATAATCCGATAGAAACGGAAAAAATGCTAAAACTCATAGGTGAAAGATCAATTATATGTGATATGAAGTGACATAACGTCATTGTAAAATAACGGTAGCCTCATCAAACCAACAAAGAGAGGGTGCAGTCATTTGCCGAAAATGAAAAGGTTGAGTCTCGCCATCGTATTTTTGCTGCTGACCGCCATGCTGGCGGCTTGCGGCGGCGGCAACGGAGGGAACGGCACAAACGGAGAACGCAGCGCGGGGAACGGAGAGGGAACGCCGGAGCCGGTTACGCTCAAGCTGACGACTTGGAATCCGATCAGTCAGGCGGTACTCGCCAAATTCCAGGACGCCTATCCGCATATTACGATCGAGCATGACCATATCGCGGACCAGTACCGGGAAATCATTCGGACGCGCATCGTGTCCAAGGCGGACATGGACATGATCTGGATGTTTCCGAACCAGCTTCGCGAATATGCCGATCAGGACGTGCTGATGGATATGACCGGCGAGCCGTGGCTCGACAACTATCTGGAGTCCGCGGTGCAAGTCGGCACCGTCGACGGCAAGACGTACGGACCGTCCTACAACTACTATGCGGTCGTCTTCTTCTACAATAAAGACATCTTCAACGAACTGAAGCTCGAGGTTCCGACTTCGTGGGACGAGCTGCTCGAGGTCAGCGCCACAATCAAGGAAAACGGCATCGCTCCGATCATTACCGGCGGCAAAGACGCTTGGGCGACGCAGTTCATCACAAGCAGCAATTACGGCTACTATCAGAACGACAATCCGCAAATTTTCGATTTGCTCGCCTCGGGGGAGAAAAAATGGACCGATCCGGAGTTCGCGAACTTCTTCGATCCGCTGATCGAGCTGGCGGACAAAGGGTATTTTCTCGAAAACTCGGTCGGCCTCGGCAACGATCAGGTCAAGCAAGTGTTCAAGGAAGGCAAGGCGGCCATGTATCCGATGGGCACCTGGTCGCTGGAGGACTTCCCCGAAGATTTCAAGGAGTTTGAAGTCGGCGCGTTTGCGGTGCCGCTGAACAAGACGGGGGAGCCGCTCATCGTCAACCTCGTATCCGACAACATTTTTACGGCCGTCAAATGGACGAAGCATCCGGAGGAAGTCAAGCTGTTCATGTCGTTTATATCGGATCCCGAAAATGCGCGGCTGTGGTCTGAAGATACGAAATCCGCCGTTACGGTCAAGGGAGGAACTTCGTCGAGCTATCATCCGATCGCGGCCGAGCTGACTCAGGTTATCGACAGCAACATTACGTCCATCTTCCCCAGCCTGACGCCGTCGATGGAGCCGGTATATTTCCCGATCCTTCAAAAGATTTTGCTCAAGCAAAATGCCGCTCCGGCCGAATTGCTGGCCGAGATGCAGCGGGCGCAGGAAAAGGATTACTAGAATCGGAGGGGCCCGGTCGAGATCGGGCCTTCTTCCTTCCGCACAGAAGCCGCAGCCGGGGAGGTACGCATGAAGATTATAACGCTACGCACGTATTTGCTGTTTCTGGCGCCTGCCTTTCTGCTTTTTGCATTATTTTACGCGGCGCCGATCTTAAGCGGTTTTTATTACGGATTTACCGACTGGAAAGGGCTGAGCTTCTCGGCCAACTGGACGGGGCTGGACAATTTCGTTGCCGTATTCAACGATCCGCTTTTTACGACGGCTTTACGAAATATATTGATTTTGTCCGTCGTCGTTTTGCTGGTGCAGCATACTCTTGCGATTTTGCTGGCGGTCGTGCTGGACCAGAAGCTGAAGGGCGTCTCGTGGATGAGGGCCGTCATTTTTTATCCCGCCATCCTGAACACCGTCGTAATCGGTTATGTATGGAGCTACATGTATTCTCCGTTCGTTGGCTTCCTGCCGAAGCTGTTCGAGCTGCTCGGACTTAAGCAGCTGGCGGCGGTCGATTGGCTCGGCCGGCCCGATCTGGCGATCTATTCCGTCGCTTTCGTCATCATTTGGCAATATGTCGGCTATTCCATGATGATTTATATGGCGGGCTTGCAGAGCATTCCGCAGGACATCTACGAATCGGCCAGCATCGACGGGGCGGGTTCGTTCCAGAAGTTTTTCCGGATTACGCTGCCGCTGCTCATCCCTTCCATTACGGTCAATACCGTATTGTCGGTCATCGGCAATCTGAAGCAATTCGAGCATATATGGGTCATGACGCAGGGAGGTCCGGCCAACTCGACCCAGGTGTTCGGCTCGCTCATCTTCCAGTTTGCGTTCCGCACATCCCAGCCGGGCTACGGCACGGCGATGGCCATCATTTTGTCCGTCTTCATTCTGGCCGTCACCTTTGTGCAGATCAGGCTGCTTAGCCGTTGGGAGGTCAAAAATTGAGCGAAAAAGATATGAACCGGATCAAAGCCGCCGCTTCGTACGCTCTGGCCTTCTGCGCTCTGGCCTGCGTCATCGTTCCGCTGTTCGTGCTGGCAACCGTCTCGCTGCAGGACCCGAAGGGCAGTCTGAATCCGCTGGCCCTGCCCGATGTGTTTCATTGGAGCAACTACTCCGACGCCGTCCAAACGGGCAATCTGGTCCGCTACTTCGGCAACAGCCTGACGGTGGCCGCGCTGACGACATCCGTCACGCTTCTGGCGAGCATGCTGGCGGGATACGCGCTGCGGCACGGCAAGGCATGGAAATCGGATCTGATCTTTACGTTCTTTTTGATGGGTCTTATTCTTCCGGGGTTTGCGGGCACGATTCAATCGTTTCTGCTGCTGCGGGAGCTGCATTTGCTCAACACGCACCTCGGGCTGTCGATCATTCAGATCGCGGGCGGCATGGCGCTGCCGATTTTTTTGTACCTGCAATTTTTCCGGGCGTTTCCGCTGGAGGTGGAGGAGGCGGCGCTTATCGACGGCTGCTCGCCCATGAGCATCTTCTGGAAGGTCGTGTTCCCGCTGACGCTGCCGGTAACGTCCACCTGCGTCATTATTATCGCCCTCAACTCGTGGAACGATTTTTTCAATCCGCTCGTTTATTTGTCTTCGCCGGACATGCGGACGCTCCCGACGGGGCTGATGGCTTTCCGGATGCAGTACCAGACGAACTGGCAGCAGCTGTTTGCAGGCTCCATCATGATCGCGGCTCCGATTACGCTGCTGTACGTATTTGTTCAGCGGTTCATTATTAAAGGACTGGTCGGCGGAGCGGTCAAAGGTTGACAAGAAAGGAGAGCGTGGCATGAAGGAAGTTGCGCTGGTAAAGGAAACGCGGGGCGGCGTCGTGGAATGCGTCCATGCCGGACATATATGCGGCCTGTCCGACAAAGGGTTAATGTACAGCGCCGGCGATCCCGGCATCCCGGTATTTTTGCGCTCCGCGGGCAAGCCCGTTCAGGCGCTGCCGGTCTTGATGAGCGGAGCGGCGGAGCGCTTCGGGCTGACCCGCCGGGAAATGGCCGTCGTGATCGGCTCGCATCGGGCGGAACCGGAGCATGTAGAGGCACTGGATTCGCTCATGGGCAAGCTTGGCGTAACGGAAGAGGCGCTGGTGTGCAAGCCGGCTTATCCGCTCGGTCCGGCCGCCTTCGAAGAGGTGCTTCGGAACGGCGGCGGCAAACGCAGCATTTACCACAACTGCTCCGGCAAACATCTGGGACTGATCGCCTGCTGTTTGATGAGAGGGTACCCGGTTCAAGGGTATTGGGAGCCGGACCATCCGGTTCAGCGGGAAATTGCGCAGCTGCTCGAGACGCTGTCGGGCGCGGAGGCCGGCGAGGTGAAGCTGGGCATCGACGGCTGCGGCCTTCCGGTGGCGGCGCTGCCGCTGAGCGGGGCGGCCCGCATCTATTTGCGCCTCGCTTGCCCCGATCTGATCGAGGACCGGAAGCTGCGGGCAGCCTGCGCCGAAGCGGCCGCGCTGATGGCGGAGCATCCTTTGATGATCGCCGGCACGGACCGGATTTGCACGGAGCTGCTCGCGGATGCCAACATCGTGGCCAAGGGAGGCGCCAAAGGGATTTATTGCTTTGCGCTGAAGCGGGAACGGCTGGCGTTTGCGATCAAGGTGACCGACGGCTCCGAGGACGAATGGCCGCTTATCGTCGCCGAAATTTTGGAGCAGATCGGCTACGCGGACCGGGAGGCCGCCCAGCGGATGAGGCGCATCGCGCCGGCGGTCATTCTGAACGACAACGGCGTCGCAGCCGGCCGCAATGAAACGGCGTTCAGGCTGAAGCTCGCGGCAAATACGGAAGAGGCCGCTGCGGACTGCAAGAGGGAGGCGGGAGTATGAAGCTGGGATTCAGCACGTATTGCATGGAAAGCGAGCTTCGGGAAGGCCGAATGTCGGTGACCGACCTGTTGGAGTGGGCCTCCGATCATCAATGCGACCATGTGGAGCTCGTGCCTTACGGCTATACGCTGGTCGACAACGCGGAGCTGGCCGACCGCATTCGAGACAAGGCGGCATCACTCGGAATCGTTCTGTCCAATTACGCGATGCCGGCCAACTTCTGTCAGCCGTCGGAAGCGGAGTTCCTCGAGGAGGTGCGGAGAGTCATGAAGCACGTGGACGTGCTGCGCCGGATGGGCATTCGATCGATGCGGCACGACGTAACGGCGTTTACGATTCCCGCCGAACAGGCTTCGCTCGGACAATTTCTCGATTGGCTGCCGCAAATCGTCAAGGGAAGCCGGATGATTGCGGATTATGCGGCTCAATTCGGCATAACGACGCATATCGAAAATCACGGCTGGAGCGTACAGCACAGCGAACGGGTCCGGCATGTTCTCCGGGCTGTCGACCGGCCGAACTTCAAAGCCGTTCTCGACATCGGCAACTTTATGTGCGTCGACGAAAATTCGCTTGCGGGCATTGACCGGTGTTTGCCGTTTGCCTCGATTGTGCACGTCAAAGATTTTTACGTTCGTCCGTCCTATGCCGACCCCGGCGAAGGCCGATGGTTCCGCAGCGTCAACGGCAACTATTTGAGAGGCTCCATCTTCGGCCACGGCGATTTGCCCGTTCGGGAAGCGCTCAAGCGGATCAAGTCGAGCGGCTACGACGGATTTGTGACGCTGGAGTTCGAAGGGATGGAGGACAACCGGCAAGCGACCGCGATCGGCTTGCGCAATGTGAGGCGGTTATGGGAGGAAGCATAACGGAAATGGAGATGAGAATCGGGTGACAGCATCGATCGATGTATTGCGGCGGAGGAAAAAAGTGCAAATTAAAGAAACGATCCGCGGAGGGCCGTTTGCGGCGAATTGGGAATCGTTGAAGGGAAGCCGCATCCCGTCCTGGTACGAGGAAGGGAAATTCGGAATCTTTATCCATTGGGGCGTCTATTCGGTGCCGGCCTTCGATAACGAATGGTATCCGAGAAATATGTACCGGCAAGGCTCGGCCGCTTATGCGCACCATATGGAGAAATACGGACCGCCCGACGTTTTCGGCTACAAGGATTTTATTCCGATGTTTACGGCGGACCGATTCGACGCCGACGAATGGGCGTCCTTGTTCAAGCGGGCGGGCGCCAACTTTGTCGTTCCCGTCGCCGAGCATCATGACGGATTTCCGATGTACGACTGCCCTTATACGGAATGGAATGCGGCCCGTATGGGGCCGAAGCGCGATATTATTGCGGAGCTGGCCGATGCGGTGCGCAAACGGTATATGACGTTCGGCGTTTCTTCTCATCGCGCCGAAAACTGGTGGTTTTACAACGGGGGAAGAGATATCCCTTCCGATGTGGAGGAAGCCGCGTTTGCGGGGCTGTACGGTCCGGCGCAGCGCTGCCTGGGCGACGCGCAGTTGCCCGTGCCGCTGTTCCAGCCCAGTCAGGAATTTCTCGACGATTGGCTTGTCCGCACTTGCGACCTGATCGACCGCTTCGGTCCGCAGCTGCTCTATTTCGACTGGTGGATCGAGCAGCCGGGCTTCGAGCCGTATCTGCAAAAGCTCGCGGCGTATTATTACAACCGGGCCGCGGAGTGGGAGCGCGAGGTGGCGATCAACTACAAGTTCGGCGCATTTGCGGAAGGAACGGCCGTCTACGATATGGAGCGCGGCCTGCTGGACGACATTCAGCCGAGACTGTGGCAGACGTGCACGTCGGTCGCCGAAACGGCCTGGTGTTATGTGGAGGGGCATAAATACAAAACGTCGGAAAGCATTATCGGCGACCTGGCGGACATCGTCAGCAAAAACGGCGTCCTGCTGCTCAATATCGGGCCGAAGGCCGACGGCACGATTCCGGAGGAGGAGCGTTCTCTCTTGCTGGCCATCGGCGACTGGCTGGGGCGCAACGGGGAGGCGATCTACGGAACGAAGCCGTGGACCGTATACGGTGAAGGCCCGACGCGGATCGTGACGGGAACGTTTAACGATACGAAGCGAAGCGCGTTTACGGGAAGCGATATTCGCTTTACGTCGCGCGGCGACGTCTTATACGCGATCGTGCTGGGCAAGCCCGATGGCCGCCGCGTCTCGATCCGATCGCTGGCGGGCGACAACCGGCTGTACCCCGGCGAGATCGGGAGCGTCGCCCTGCTTGGATCCGAGCGGGAGCTCCAGTGGACGCGCACGCCGGACGCGCTGGAGATTGAGCTGCCCGGCGGCACGGAATCGCGCTTCGGTCCGGCGTTCCGAATCACGAAACGGCAGCCGTAGCGGACTGCTGCTTCCGCCGCCGCGCCATGGAAGGGCGAACGAAAAGGCTGCACCGGCGTCATAAGCCTCAAGGCTTGCATGACGCCGGCGCAGCCCTCGGGGGGCGGCCGTGTGCCGCTTATTGGCCCGATTTGTTCATCAGGCGCTTCAATTCTTCTTCAACGTGAGCCTTGCGCTGCTCGGCTTGCGGATCGTTAAAGCCGTCGGCGCGGTAACCGCTGTACGGCGCCTTGGCCAGCTCGCGCTGCGCCTCCCATTCCATCAGCTTCTGTTCGATACGCTCGAAGCCTCGGGCGGCCTGGCTCCCTTGAAACGAACCGGGCGATGCGGCCGAGTAGGAAGCGTTCGCGCCGAAGCCGGATTTGCGCATGCGGGCGATCAGCTCTTCCTTCTTGGCCTGGAGGCGGGCCTTTTCTTCCTTCAGCGACTGTACGCGCAATTCCAGCTCCGCCGCCGCCTGCTTGGCCGTTTCCTGCAGGCGGGCATTTTCTTCGGCTTGCTCCAGGTACAGCAGCTTCGCTTCGAGGGCGGCGCGGGCTTCTTCCTCGCGTCCTTCGGCTGCGGCTTGCTCCGCTTTGCTTCCGTAATAATCCGCCTGCGCCTTAAGCTCGGCGATCTTGGAGCCGAGCACGCGCTCCTGGCCTTGCTGCTGGAGCAGCGCGCCTTCCGCCTTGCCGATTTCCTCGTCCATATCTCTCAAATAATGGTTCAGCATCATGGCCGGACTTTCGATTTTGTCCAGCACCTCGTTCGCTGCCGCCCTTGTCAAATTCATTACCCGTTGCAAAATACCCATCGTTCATCTCTCCTCGATTATAGTTATAGGGAATAATTAGAATTGGTCGAATCGGAAAGCGGGCTGCGGTTCTTTCGGAACCAGCAGAGCGGCAAGCACGTAAACGACGATCGTCGAGCCGAAGCTGAACAATGCCGTGACGACAAACAGCAATCTGACGACCGTCGAATCGATGCCGAAATATTGCCCGATGCCGCCGCACAAGCCGGTAAGCTTATTGTCCGTAACGGACCTGTACAATTTCCTCATAATGGGATCATCCTTTCGCTTCGCGTTTTCTATGTCTTCATTGTAAAGCGAAGCCGGCGCGGGGGTAACGGTCCCCGGTCTATTGTTAGAACTGGTCTTTAGGCGGGGAAGGCATGCGACGGCAGACGGGCGAATATTATTTCGTTGTTGACATAGGATTGTCAAGTTTCATGGAGTATGATGGACGCATAAGACGCTGAGGAGTGATCGTTATGGTAAAAGTGGATTATAAAAAAGATTTCAAGCCTTTGTATTTGCCGAAACCGGAGCCCCAAATCGTTGAAGTCGGGCCTGTGCCGTTTTTTATGGTCGACGGTTCCGGAGACCCGAACGGCGGGGAGTTTGTCAAAGCGGTGGAGGCGCTGTACAGCCTAAGCTATGCGGTCAAAATGTCGTATAGAAGCGACGACGCCCCGGAAGGCTATTATGCCTACACCGTATTTCCGCTGGAGGGCGTATGGGATTTGATCGATTATTCGAAGCCAGCGACGGACAAGAGCAATTTAAAATATACGTTGATGATCCGGCAGCCGGACTTTGTGACGGAAGCGTTATGGAGGAAATATGCGGAGCGAACGGCAAAGAAAAAGCCGAATCCGTTTTTGGAGAAGGTCGTCTTCGGCACGATAACGGAAGGCTTATGCTGCCAAATGATGCATCTTGGAAGCTATGACGACGAGGCGAAAAGCTTTGCGGCTATGAAGGCCTATTGCAGCGACAACGGCTATGTCCGGACAAGCCTTCTTCACCGGGAAATTTATATATCCGATCCACGCAAAACGGAGCCGTCGAAGAGAAAAACGGTGCTGAGATTTCAAGCGGCCCGATCGCGCCCGAGAGTCTGATCCAAAGGACCTGATCCCAAATGCCCGGATCGAAAGGGACGTTAGTCGCGTAGACGTATTTTTTGAGTCATGGTAGAATTTAGGGAAAATTTTTATGTTTATCAAAAGGAGATGCAGATGAAAAAGAAAGCCGTTGTCGCACTTGTCACCTTACTGTTCGTTAGCGCCGCTTTTTCAGTGGCAGGTTACGCAATCGGAAAGAACGAAGTCGTCGCTACGCTCGCGAAGCACATTAAAATTACGAACGAGGGAAGAAAAATCGATATCGGAAGCGACGCCCCTTTATTGTACAATAACAAAACTTATTTGCCGGTACGGGCAGTGGGCGAAGCTTTGGGTTATGAAGTCAAGTGGTTGGGCGAATCTCATACGGTGAATTTTTCGCTGCCGGATAGCGCGTACCCAATCATCTCTTTGGACGGCATTGAGATTGTAGAAGTATCGCCGTCGCTGAACTTGATGTCGGCAACCGCTATACAAAGCGCTAATGTTATTGTCGAGCTGACCAAAGAATTCGAGCATGAGCCGATCCTGATCTTGGAAGTGCTGAAAGGCGATACGGTAGTCGATTCTAAAACGGCTAAACTGGAAAAAACGCCTGGCCGATACGTCAAAGAAATCAAATCCGGCCAATTCAGTCACTCGCTCAGAGACATGACCGCTGATGAAAGACTCGAAAAATATAACGCGCAATATTCCTATCGGATTAAGATAAAATAAAGGAAGCGATCGGGTCTGCCGTCAGGCAACCGGCAAAAGATGATTTCTGTACGTTCGTATGGTACAGGGATCATCTTTTTTTATTCCCAGCGGTGTCTATGGAGGGGGATTATCTTCCTTATATATAACGTTTATAATGTAGTGTAGCAAAGAGAGAGCTTAAGCTAGAAAATATCAGAGGTGAATGCGTTTGAAAAACAACAACCGTATAAAACGAATGGCGAGTTTTCTGATCTTATTTCTTGTATGTCATATTATATTTTTTCAACCGGCGGGTATTTCAGCGGCATGGTCAACATTTTCGCAGTCCAGTAATCCAATTAGCTTAAGCTCTAGTACGGATCCGACTGTGGATTACATGTACAATCAGGATGGATTTAGTTACAGCGGACTTATTCCGGCTCAACCGCTGGGTACAGAGATTGAAATGATTGGCTATCAGGATTGGCCGGAAGGTTTTACAAAAGACGGTTATGCCTTTGCTGGCGGGATATTTGACGGTCAAAGCATTTGGATGCTTCCGTTCAATGCGGATCGGGTAGTGAAAGTAGATAGCGATACCGGGCAGATGACGGGGTACAACTCCTGGCCCAGCGACCTTGATCTGGGGGAGGGCAGCTCAAGCCTCTTTGTCGGATCGTTCAGGGGAGGGGCATTTGACGGAGAGAACATCTGGATGGTCCCTTATAATGCCAGTCAGGTTGTTAAGGTGAATAAAGCAACGGGCGAGATGAGTGGCTATAATCATTGGCCGGAGGGATTTACCAAAGGAGCAAATGCCTTTTCAGGCGGGATCTATGCTGGTAAAAGCCTGTGGATGCTTCCTGCGTCGGCCGATCGCGTCATCGAACTGAATACGGAAACGGGTGAGATGACAGGTTATGACGCTTGGCCAGCCGGATTTACGAAGGATCCGTATTCCTTTACGGGCGGCGTGTATGACGGTCGAAACATTTGGCTGATTCCTTATAATGCAGACCGGGTTGTGAAGCTGGACACGGAGACAGGCGAGATGACAGGCTATAACCATTGGCCGGAAGGTTTTAGAAAAGATCCGTATGCCTTTGCGGGCGGCGTGTATGACGGTCAGAACGTTTGGCTGGTTCCTCTAAACACTCTGCAGGTGGTTAAAGTCAATACGCTGACAGGCGAGATGAATAGTTATGACTTGCCAGGCGACGCTTTGCAAGGAATCGGGAGCGTCTTTCAAGGCGGCGTGTATGATGGTCAAAGCATCTGGCTTCTTCCTTATTCGGATGGGACCGGGGTAGTGCGAATTGATAAAACGACAGGCGAGACGGCCGCCTATAAGAATTGGCCAAGCGGCTTCTCAAAGGGGTTAGCTGCTTTTAATAGCGGTATATTTGACGGCCAAAATATTTGGATGATCCCTTATAATGCCGACCGTATAATCAAACTGGTTCCGCTGACTTACTCCATAGAGGAGATCCGGGACCAGCAAATGATTCCGCTAACGGAGGGGTATGAGCCGGGAGCGCAAGAGATTAAGACCGTGACGATGACAAGGAATGGAACGGGTGAGTTAACGGGCCTTGCGGTGGCGTTAAGCGGTGCGGATGCAGATGCGTTTGAGATTAGCCAGCCTATTGCTGCAACATTGAATAATGAGACAGGTTCAACGACCTTTACCGTTCAAGCGAAGGATGGACTGGCTGCGGGTACATATACAGGCTTGGTGACGGTCTCAGCAGACCAAATGGAGGACGTTGCCTTTACCCTAACGCAAGTCGTTGTTGGAGTGCCTGATAGTGAGATAAGTCCGATGACGGCGAGCTTTGACAAAAACACGGCTTCTGCAGCTTATGCAGATGTAACAACAGTAATAACATGGAATGGAAATACGCTGAGCGCTATAGAAAATGGAGAAATGACGCTGGTCCCTGACAGGGACTATACGCTAACCGATAACGCAGTGACGATCAAGAAGGAATACTTGGCTGCTCTGCCTCTAGGCGCCGCTAATCTGACGTTTACATTTAGCGCTGGGGAACGGCGGACACTGGTTATAACGGTCAGGAACTCGACTAACAATGGCGGTACAAATGACGGCTGGGGTTGGAGCTTACCTCCAAATACCCGCTTGATTTCGAATGCCGGGGCAGCCGTTTCGTTTCAGGGAGGCCAAATTATGATCCCTGAAGGAGCGTGGAGCGGTTCTTTTTACCTTACGATTAATCAGCTAAGCAGCACAGAGGTTTTGGCTTTAGGCGATACGCTCTCTTCAACAGAAAAAGAGCGGTTTGTTAGTGAAGTCATCGAGCTGAAAAAAGATCAAGCAGGGAAGTTTCAAAAGGAAGTTACCATAAGATTGGAGTTAACCGAGCATGAAGACCTTCTTAAGAGCGAAGGCATGAAAGTGTCCCTGTATTGGTTGGACGAAGCAACTAAAGAATGGGTCGAGCTAGACAACGTTAACGTAGATGCGGAGAAAAAAATCATTAGCGGAACCGTCGACCATTTTACTAAATTTGCAGCTATTGCTTCACAGACCGAAGACAAAGAAGCGGCAGTACCGGATGTCCATTTCTCCGATATTAGCGGACACTGGGCCGAGGAGAGCATCCATCGTTTGGCAGCGAGGGGGGCCGTTAGCGGTTATCCGGATGGAACCTTTCAACCAGGCAAATCCGTGACAAGATCAGAATTTGTGACCATGCTGGTGCAAGCTTTTCGGCTTAAGCCGGAAGATGGACGCACGGCTGCGCTTCCTTTTGAAGACGTGCACGAGCATTGGGCTGCTGAGATGATCTCTGTTGCTTACGCTCACGGTATCATTCAGGGCTATACCGAGACTGTTTTTGGTCCAGATGATCGGATGACACGCGAGCAGATGGCGGCCATGATCGGTAAGTTGCTGGAGTTAGAAACGGCAGCGTTCAACCCGATATTTGTGGATCAGGGGTCCATTTCCGACTGGGCTAGTCCGCGAGTTATGGCCGTCGTCCAGCATGGGATCATGAACGGGTATCCGGATCAGGCGTTTAGACCGGAAGCTTTTGCCACTAGAGCGGAGGCCGCTGCCGTTATCCTTCGTGCTTTGGAGCTGAAGTAAGCTAAATTACACAGAAGCATATTTTTATGCAAATCTGGCTTCGGCAGCAAGCGCAAGCTGCTCATTAGAGGAACCTCTCGGGGTTCCTCTTTTGTTGTTAGGAAACGACTTGTCATGCTCGTCAATCCTGTCCGCATAATTGGCCGGGTCCCCACATAGACATGTTATCAGCCAGTTAAAAATTGTGTGAGGGGATGATTACATGCGTCGCATGACATGGACCGCGGCATTGGTATTGTGCTTTACTTTGATCCTTTCCGCTTGCGGTGCGAAGGACGCCGAGTCCGTGGTGAAGGATCTCGACAAATTTGTCAACAGCATGGAGAGCTATCAGGCGAGCGGAACGATGACGCTGCACAACAGCCAGCAGCCGCTCAAGTACCAGGTGGATATCGCGTACCAGAAGCCGTCGTATTACCGGATCAAGCTGACCAACGAAGAAAAGGACATTACGCAAATCGTGCTGCGCAACGACGACGGCGTATTCGTGCTGACGCCGAAGCTGAACAAAGTGTTCCGCTTCCAAAGCAACTGGCCGCAGGATCAAGGCCAGGTCTACTTGTACCAAACGCTCGTCAAGAGCATCTTGGTCGACGGTTCCCGGCAATTCGCCGAGAGCGACGACGCTTACGTCTTCGACGTCATGGCCAATTACAACAGCGGGGCGCTTGCCCGTCAAAAAATATGGCTGAGCAAGGACGATTACAAGCCGATGCAGGTTGAGGTCAGCGACACGAATGCGGCCGTTCTCGTCGACGTGAAGTTCGACTCCTTCGAATTCGGCAAAAAATTCGATAAGCGCGTGTTCGAGACGGAAGCCAACATGAATGCGGGCGCTTCCGGCGGAACCGAAAGCGGCTCCGGTGATCAGCCGACGACGGCCGATCCGGATGAGCAAACAGGAGAAGATTCAATGGCTCCGGGCGATGACGGCGTCGGCGGAGAGGAAGGCAGCGAGGTTGACGGCGGCAACACCGGCAAAGAAGACGGAGCAGCCGAGGAAGGCGAGGAGATGGATGCCGAAACCGGAGAAGAAGGCGCATCGGCGGAGCCTGACAACGCGGAAGCGGCGCCGTTCGTGGCGATGGGACCATCGTATACGCCGACCGGCGTTGTCGAGAAGGATCAGACGGACATTGTGTTCGGAGGCAACCCGGGTCTCATGATCCGCTACGAGGGCGTCTACAACTATACGCTCATCCAGACGGAGCCGAAGGACCAGGCCGCGACGCTCGTGCCGGGCACCATCGTCGATCTGGGCTTCTCCAACCTGGGAGAGCTGACGTCGAGCGACGAGCTTCAGACGTTGACCTGGATGTATAACGGCCATCAATTCAGGCTCACGAGCGCGGATTTGCCGGAAGCCGAAATGCTGAAGATCGCGCAATCGGTGCAAGGCGAAATCGGCAAGTAACCGGCAGCCGGCCGGATGCCAAGACGTACCAGCCAATTCCGCCTCTCATTTCATTGACAGTGCCTTCGGCAGCGTATAACATTAAATTTATTAATGTTTAAATGCTGAACGTTCATGGGGCTGACATGAGGAGAAGGTGAACGAGACTTGGATTCGTATTATCGCCCAACCTGGGCTGAAATATCGCTGGATGCGCTTCGAGGCAATATGGAAGCGATTCGGACGGCTTTGCCCAAAGGCTGCAAATTGATGGCATCGGTGAAAGCAAACGCGTACGGACACGGAGCGGTGGAGATCGCGCGGGCGGCTGAACGCTTTGGCGCAGACTATTTGGGAGTCGCCTTTTTGGACGAGGCGCTTCAGCTGCGCAAGGCCGGCATTCAGTCGCCCATTCTCGTTCTGGGCTTTGTGCCTGCGGAAGGGCTTTCTTTGGCAAGAGAGCACGGCATCGCCATCAGCTTGTTTCGGGACGACATTCTGCAAGCCGCGGCGCAGCTGCCGCCGGCCGCAAACGGCAACAAGCTGAAGGCGCATATCAAGATCGATACCGGCATGGGCCGCCTCGGCATTATCGGGCTTGAGCGCGCGCTGGCGTTTATCGAGGACGCGTTCCGAACGGAAGGGCTTGAGGTCGAGGGACTGTTTACGCATTACGCCAAAGCGGACGAAGCGGACAAAAGCTATACCGAACGGCAATACGGCCGGTTTCGCGAGGTGGCGGAAGCCGTCAAGGCGCGCGGCCTGCATATTCCGATCGTGCATGCCGCCAACAGCGCCGCCGGCATCGATACGCCGGAATGGGCCTGCGGCATGGTGCGGCTCGGCATCGCCATGTACGGCTTGTATCCTTCCGATGAGGTCAATAAGCGGAAGGTCGCCCTGGAGCCGGTATTATCGCTGAAATCGAAGATTGCCTATGTCAAGACGGCGCCCGCCGGCTGGGGAATCAGCTACGGCACGAGATACGTGACGCGGGGCGGCGAGAGAATCGGGACGATTCCGGTCGGCTACGCCGACGGGTTCAGCCGGATGCTGACCGGCAAGGCCCATGGTCTCGTGCGCGGCGTCAAATCGCCGATTCTCGGCACGATTTGCATGGACCAGTGCATGATTGCGCTCGACCATGCGGAGCAAGCGGCGGGCGAAGGCCCGGTCGGCCCGGACGAGGAGGTCGTGCTGATCGGCAGGCAAGGCGGCGCCGTCATTACGGCGGAAGACATCGCGGCGCAGCTGGACACGATTCCTTACGAGGTGATCTGCATGCTGTCCGCCCGGGTTCCGCGCGTCTACATGCAGGACGGCGAAGTGGCCGCCGTCAACAATGCGCTGGCTTGAGGCGATGAACTTTTTGCGAATTTCTCGCGACAAAGAGGAATTTAGCTTTTTTGCTCGAATTGTAACAACTTGTAGGTATAGCATATTTGATATACCGCCTTCATAGATATGGTGGAGTATAGCTTAGGCGGTATTATGTCATAATGTGTAATATGGTCTTGGAAAAGTTTTGGAGGTGCGAGTTCGGTGGCCAATGTGCATAATACGAAAAGAATCATGATCAGCCTGCCCGATCAATTGCTGGAGGAGGTCGACGGCATCGTCGCCAAAGAAAATTCCAACCGCAGCGAATTTATCCGGCAAGCCATGAAGCTGTATTTGGCTGAACGCAAAAAACGCCAAATTCGCGAGTCCATGCAGCGCGGCTATATGGAAATGGCAAAAATCAACCTGAACATGGCCTCGGAAGCATTTCAGGCGGAGGAAGAAGCGGATCATACTTTGGGCCGTCTCGTTAGCGGGGTGTAGAGCGTGATCGTAAAACGCGGAGATGTATTTTTCGCCGATCTGTCGCCAGTGGTCGGCTCGGAGCAAGGCGGGGTGCGTCCGGTGCTTGTCATTCAGAACGACATTGGCAACCGGTTCAGCCCAACGGTCATCGTAGCGGCGATTACGGCGCAAATCCAGAAAGCCAAGCTGCCGACCCATGTGGAAATGGATGCGAAAACGCATGGCTTCGATCGCGATTCTGTCGTATTGCTGGAGCAGATCCGGACCATCGACAAGCAGCGGCTGACCGACAAGATCACCCATCTGGACGATGAAACGATGAAAAAAGTGGACGACGCCCTGCTGATCAGCGTAGGGTTGATCGATTTTTAACGGAAATTTTCGAAAATAGGGATGGACAACTTTCGACTCCATTTGCTATTATAGGCTCAACTAAGATTTGTAAATCGAATCGAGCACGTGAATGCGAAGAACGCAATCGACGGCGCCCGCCTGGGCGTATCGGATGCGTTCTTTTTTGCGTTGCTGACGCGCTCGGGAAGGAGAGATTATGATCGGCAGAAGAAATTTGTGGATCGGCCTGACGGCCGCGCTGCTGTCGGCGGCGATCGTATACGGGTTGTACGAGCTTCAGCGCATGCAGGTGGCGCGGGAGGAGACGATACCGGTCGTCGTGCCGAGCCGGTTCATCGCCGCGGGCGAACGGCTGGAGCGGATCGATCTGGAGCTTGTCAGATTGCCTCAAGGAGCGTTTGCGCCGGACATGCTGACCGATCCGGCGGAAGCCTACGGCATGGAGGCGGCCGTGCCGATGGGGAGGGGCGAGCCGGTGCTGAACTGGAAGCTGAACGAGCATTATTTGCAGCCCCGCGGCGCGGAATCGACGTTTCAGATCCCGAAGGAATATATTCGTTCGATTTCGAACGGCATCCGGGCGGGGGACCGGGTGCTGCTGTATGCCTCGGGGGAGACGGAAGCTTCCGGAAGGGTGTTTCCGCAATCCGTCGTCGTGGCGTCCGTCAAGAGCTCGGGCAACGTGGAAATCGACAGTCCGGAGCGGTCCCATCTGATGTCGATGGCGGAAGGGAACAAGCAAGGCATGTACGCCGCAAGACGCGATGCGAACGCCATGATCGAATATTTGAACCTGAACTTGACGGAGCAGCAATGGCTGGCGATCGACCGGCTGTGCAAGGACGGCGCGGTCAAGCTGGTAGTCGCCTACAGTCCGGAGTCTTATAGCGCCGCGAAGCCGGCCGAAGCCGCCGCGGGACGGGAGGCGGCCGAATGAATATGACCGCAGCCGCGCCTATCGCCGCTTTCGTCGGCACGACGCCGAATATCGGCACGACGGCCGCCGCCTTTGCCGCCGCGTTCCGGCTGGCCGAAGCAACCGGCAAATCCGTCGGTTACTTCTGCTTGAACCTGAAGGGGGCGAAGCTCCATCGGTTTATCGGCGTCGACGAGCCGGACACGACGCTCGACGAGCTGCATCCCGAGCTTCGTTCGCAGGCGCTGACGCCGGATATGCTTCGAAGGGCGATGCACAGGCTTCCGGGCCAGGCCAATCTTCATGCGCTGTTCGGCAGCATGAACCGGGATCAGGCCGAGTTCGTCCGGCCGGAAGACATCCACCACCTGATCGACACGGCCGCGCGGGCGTTTGCCTTTGTCGTGCTGGACGTCGGCGCCTATTGGGACAACGCCGCCACCGTATGCTCGGTGCAGCGGGCCGGCTCCCGGATTCTGGTGACGACGCCGGCGCTGTCCCATTTCCAGGAGGACGGGCGGCGCTGGATCGGACAAGTGTCGCCGCTCTTTCAGGTGACGGCGAATCAGTTCGATTGTTTGGTCGTTCAATACCCATGGAGCAACGGAGGATATGATATGAGGCATATTTGCAAGGAATTGGGCGCTTCTCCGATCGGGCGGCTGCGCTTAAGCGAGTCGATGTTCGGCGAGCTGGACAAGGGCGCGTATGCCGAGTGGCTGAAGCTCGACCGTACGGGACGTCTCGCCATGAAGGAGCCGGCGCTGACGCTGCTTCGAAGGCACCGGCTGCAAGAGGCGGCGCTGCCCGCGCATGGCCGTCAGCCTTGGTTCCGCAAGCTGCTCGTTCGGAGAAGCGGGGGAGCGCGGACGTCATGAGGACGGGTGCGAAAGGATTTTCGCCTGCGGAATTTGCCGCCCAGATTAACGGCGGCCAGCGGGCGGTTGTTCCGCCGCCCGGGGGGACGCTGCCCGAGCAAGCGGCGCCGGGGGAGGAGTTCGGTAAGCTTGCGGATGAAATCCGAACCTATTTGAGCGCGCCGCGCGGCATGACGGAGGAGGAGCGAAGGCAATACGGCGAGACGCTGAATCGGGCCGTATTGGGTTTCCCTCATGAAAGGAAGCAAGTGCTCGCGATGATCGAGGACAGGCTCCTTCGGATGCGCGTGCACGGCCTGGAAGATTGGAGACGTCCTTACGGGAGCCTGGCGGAGGCTTTGTTTGCCGAAGTGGTCGGCCTGAACGTGCTGGAGCTTGTGCTGGCGGACAAGGACGGACTGGAGGAAATTCAGGTGGTGGGGGAACGCATTTACGAAGTGAGGAGCGGCCGGACCCGGCTGTCGCCGTACAAATTCGAAAGCGTCCGCGAGGTAGAGCGCATTCAGCAAAATCTGGTGCTGTATAACAACGACCGGATCAATCCGCGCAAGCGATGGGCGGAAGTGATGCTGATCGACGGCTCCCGCGTCACGATGACGGGCTTCGGATTTACCGCTTGTCCGACGCTGACGCTGCGGTTCTATACGGTCAGAAGCTTTGATCTTGACACGTTGTGCGGCCCGGAATGCCGCACGATAAACGAACGGGTGCGCAACCTGCTGCAAGCGCTGTTGAAGGCCAGATTCAACCTCGTGGTGATCGGGCCGACCAATACGGGCAAGACGCATCTGATGAAGGCGTTTATTGCCGAGCTGCCCCCGGAAGAGCGCATCGTGACGATCGAGAGCCGCCGCGAGATGATGCTTGGCCGGGACTTTCCGGACCGCAACATTATCGAATACGAAGCAGCGGAGGACGATCCCGTCCACGGTCCGGCCAAGGCGTTCAAGCTTGCGCTGAGACAATCTCCCCAGCGCATTATTCATGCCGAGATCAGGGACGAGGACGCCAATATTTATGTCCGCGCCTGTACGCGGGGGCACACGGGCAGCATGACGACGGTCCATGCCAACCGGCTGGAGGACGTGCCGGAGGCGATTACCGACATGTGCATGCTGGACGGCAGAGGAATGAATGCGCAGCGTCTGGTGAAGCGGATCGCGGAACAGGTAACGGAAATCGGCATTGAGATGGCTTTTGCGGGAGGCAGGAGAGTGATCCGCCGCATCGGGGAACTGGAATGGAAGGACGGAGAGGTTCGGGTGAGAGACTTGGCGCTCTACGACCGGGAGAAGGACGATTGGCTTTTTCCGGAGCGGCCGTCGGACCGAAGCGTTATGAAACTGAAAGCGGGGGGCGGTTGGCATGAATAACGTTTCGATTGCGGCCGCATGCGTTTTGCTGTTCATGATGTCGTTTGCCAGTCTGTATTTTTTGGGAACCGCTTGGTCGGACAGGCGCCGCCTTCGAGGCCGATTAACCTACGAGTCGCCATTCGGCTGGAGAAAGCTGCTTGAAGGACGGTTGAAGCTTTACGGGAAGCTGCGGACCCATCTGGGCGAACTGCTGGAGACGCTCCGGTACCGGATGAAGCCGGATGCGTTTGTCGGACTGACGTTGGCGCTGACGCTCGGCGGACTCGCCTTCGGAGGCCTGTTTTTTCAAACGGCCAAAGGCACGGCCGTGTTCGGCCTTATCGTCGGGCTGTCGCCTTATGTGCTGCTCCGGGCGGTGCTCATTCATCGCCGAATGAGCGCGCAAATCGATTTTTTGCCGGCCGTGGAGCTGTTCTATCAATGTTATCTCGTTACGGGGGAACGTCAAATCCGGGTTGCCTTGCAGCGGACGGTCGAGGAAAGGAGGCTGCTGGGGCCGATGCAAGCGGTGTTCGAGCAGCTGTACCGCAACTTGTCCGTCAGGGGCGACGATGAGGCCAGCCTTCGTCTGATGGCCGCGTCGCTCGGCCATGTTTGGGCCGATTATTTCGTCAATATTTTGCGCGTTGCCTTGTCGGAGGGCGCTTCGATTTCCGACAGCCTGCGGGAACTGATTGCGGATATGCGCAAGGCGAGAAGGGCGAACGAGCAGGAGCGGCATCGCCTGCTGGAAATTCGGCTGGCCAACTTCGCCCCGCTGCTGTTTCTGGCGCTGTTTATTGGCATCAACATGCGGTACAACCGGGCAAACTCCTATTTCTATTACTTGATCGATCCGCAAGGCAGGGACATGCTTCTGAATGCGATGCTGCTTATTTTTGCGTCGTTTCTGATGGGGCTGTGGCTGTCCCGCAAAAAAATGTAAGGGAGACCGCGTCATGTTCGAGTGGTTGAATGAATGGCTCCGCGCGGCGACGGCGGCGGGACAAGTACTGTTCGGCACAGCAGCCATTTATATGCTGCTTCAGCTGCTGCCCCGCCGTCCGGCGAGGTGGCGAAGACTGGCGGCGCTGAACTGGAAGACGTCGCCGGCGCCGGAAGGCTGGCTGCGTGCGCTTCGCATTTCCCGGTCGCATCCTTCCTGCATGGAGCGGGAGGCGCTGCTCGCGGGCTGCGGCATCAGTGCGGATCCCGCCTGGTATTTGCTGCTGCGCAAAGTGGCAATCTTTGTGCTCCCGTTCATGGGAGGTTCGGCTTTTGTCTGGTACGGCGGCTCGCTGCTGTCCATCGCTTCGCAGCTGCTTGCGGGTCTGCCGCTTCTGCTGACGGCCGCCCTGCTTGCGGACAAGGCGTGGCTGCGCTCTCTTCGCAAGCTTCGAGCCTTGCAAATGACGAAGGAAATATACCGCGTCAGCAATCAGCTGCTGTATTTGTCCGATTCCGCCCTGCATATCCATGCCAAGCTGGCGAGGTGCGTTCCGTATACGCGCACGATCCGCAGCGACCTGGAGCGGCTTCTTGCCGAGTGGTACCACGACCCGTCTCTTGCCCTCCAACGGTTCAAGCAGCGGATCGGAACGGACGACGGCATGAGCTTTGTCGAGACGGTCGACGCCCTTCGGCTCCATGAGAGCAGGGAATATTACGACCTGCTTCGCATCCGGATCGCCGATTACAAGGAAAAGCTGGAGCTGGCCAAGGAAAGCCGGAAGGAATCGACGTCCTATGTGCTGTTCGTGCTGGCGGGCATTCCGATTTTGTATACGTTCCAGGTATTTATTTATCCGTGGGTGATGGAGGCTCAGCAGTTGTTTCAATCGCTCGGTTGAGAGGCTGTATAAATTGAATCGGAGAATCGCACGAAACAAGCGGAATGAGGAATCGAACTGGAGAAGCGGCAGTGTTCGCCTTTGCAGGAGGATGGTTATATTTCATTGAAGGAGGTGATGGCATGCGCAATATTTTGATCACGGTCATGATGCTGGTGGTGGTCGTCGTCTTGTTCAATTCGATAATCGCCCAGGACACGACGGGCACCCGCAGTCAAATTCAATCTCAGGGCAACGCGGCCAATACGCGAATCAGCCAGATGCTGCCTTAACCGGCGCGGCGGCCGGCAACATTTTCATTCGGGAGGCGGTGCAGTTGCGAACGATATTAGTGACGCTGTTGCTTCTTATTACGGCGGTCGTCATATATGCGGCGGTCGCGGAAGGAGAGGACGGCATGAATCGTCAGGTGCAGCGGACCGGCGGCGCCATGAGCGAGTATATAAGGAAGATGAGTCCATGAAGCAGCTGCTTGTATTTGTCCTGTTCGCCGCCATGCTCTGCTGGATTTTATTTTCTCCGATTTACAAGCATGTCGTCATCGTCAGACAGGCGGTGCTGCAGCAGGAAGTCGATTATTTGCTTGAGGTCGGGGCAAGCGGGACGTACGGGTATATCGACGGAGAGATGCTGCGCCAATCGGCGGAGCGTATGGCTCGGCTTGGCTTGAGGCCGGAAGCCGTTTCTTTCGAAATTGCCACGACGACCGGGGCGGACGGCGCGAATCCCGCCGCTCCGGTGCCGCGCGGAACCGGCATCATGCTGACCATCAGTTATCCGTACGAGAACCTATTTATGATCGACCGGCTGATCGGGATCGAGCCGATCTCGTCCGACGATCGAATGCGGGCATTCGGCATGAAGATGAGCGAATATGTCCCGTAGCCGGAGAAGGGAGAATTCGCATGCATAAGCTGTTGCTGATTATCGCGATGATGGCCGTCTGGCTGACGACGCATCTGCTGCAGGTGGAAGAGGAGATGGCGATGAAGACGCTGTCCCAGAGCAAGCGCGCCGTCAACCGGGCGGCGCATGCCGCGGCGCAGCAGCTCGACAAGACGGCGCTGTCGGACGGCGAGCTCCGCATCCACGAAGGAGCCGCCGCGCAGGAAGCGGCCCGTTATTTGGCGGCCAATTTGCAATTGGACGGGAGCGGGACGCCGCTGCCCGGCTCGTTCCTGCGCCACCCCGTGGAGGTGCTTGTGTTCGAGGTCATCAATTCGGAGCAGTCGTTTCCATACGTCTACCGCAACGAAACATTTGAATTTGAAGCGCTGTTCCGGCAGCCGGGCGTCGTGCTGATCGCCAAGGTCGTATACCCGAGGGCGTTCTCCGTCATAGAGCCGATCGAATGGGAAATCCGGGGCGCGGCAGAGCTGGTAGCTCATTGATTTTGTTACATAAAAACAACTTTTGATCGAAGCTGGCGAATGTCGGTTAATTGCGAGGCCCGATATCGTTTGATGGCTGCCGGTATTGCAAGCCGCGTCTAGTCCGTTAAAGATAAGCCTCGTCTAGTCCTTGAAAGGTAAGCCGGGGGTGATAACGAACCTGGGTGAGCTTATTCGCTCTGTAATGGCTGGTTTACGATTTTAACGAACGCCAGCGGGCTTATTTGCCCCAGAAAGGCTGAATATAGTCCGAAAATGGGGCAATAGCGACGCAGAGATTCGTTACAATTTCAAACTCGTCATTTTGACGGGTATAAGGATTGCCAGATTCGTTAGCCGTGAGCGCCAAGCGACTGTCAGGCTCGTGAGCGACCGGCGACTGCCAGGTTCGTGAGCGCCAAGCGACTGCCAGGCTCGTGAGCGCCAAGCGACTGTCAGGTTGCGAGCGGCTGCCAATTGTGAGGGGCGCGATTAGCGATTGTCAGGTTCGTCATCGTCTTAGCGGCCAGCGGCTATGTCTGCCGTCCGCTAAGGGAGGACGCGCCAGTTGCCGTTGCATTCGGCGTGGATGACGCCGCGCTGAGAGATGTATTCGGCCATCATTTCGGCGTAATCGAGTTCGATTTCCTTGACGACCGGCTTGCCCCGGTACATGTCGAAATCGCCGCCGCCTGCCGCCCGGTAGCTGCTTATGACGACATTGTATTCGCCGCTTAGGTCAAGGTCTTGTCCCTGACGCGTCAACTTGACGATGCGTTGGCCGATCGGCGCCGACACCCGAATTTCGTAATCGATGCCTTCCCACATATCGTAATTGTAATGCTGCGGCTTCGGCTCCGTATATTCCCGGCTGACTGCGATGCGCCCCTGTTCGTCGAGATCAAAATAGCGGGCGGACTGCTCCAGGGCATCCTTAATGTCCTGCCCTGTTAAGCGCAACACCTTCAACGTGTTCGGATACATAAAATTCGTCAGCACATCGCGCATCGTGACCGTTGGCCCGAAGCCGCGGCTTTGATTGCTTAACAAGGCGGCTGCGGATATATCCGCGCCCGAAATCTCCAGCTGCACGCGATTCATCAGTTCGACGAAGGGGTGATCCTCCAGCCGCACGCTCATCGGATCGATCACCGTCATATCGCCGTCGACCGTTCCGATCGGCTCGTTCAGCCATGCTTGCGTATCGGCTTCTTCCCGTCCGAGCAGCTGAATGAGTTCAGGGACTGCTCCGGTATCCGTTTGGACCGGAATGAGCCGCTCGGTCTTGTCCGCAACGGTCCAACGGCCTTCCTTCGTTCGCTCCAGCTCGATCACCACTTCGGCCAGCGCTTGTCCATTGCAGCCGGGCTGCACGACGGATACGCCGTTTATCTTGCCGGCCAGCATCCGATGCTGATGGCCGGTAATCAGAACATCAATCCCATCCACCTCGGCGCATAGGGCGTATCCTTGGTTTTCGCCGGTCAGCTTCTCCGTCTCCCGTCCGTTCGACGGGTCCCGCTCAAGGCCTCCGTGATAAGCGACGATCATCAGATCGGGCCGCTCATTTTCCCGGATAAAGCTTACCCACTTTTCCGCGCACTTTACCGCGTCGTCGAATCGGAATTCGCCGATATGTTCGGGTTTTTCCCAATTGGGTATATAAGACGTCGTCAAGCCCAGCACCGCCGTTTTGACTTGGCCGTGAAGCAGCTTGATCATGTAGGGCTGCCCGAAGGCCGGCTCGCCGGTGCGGCGGTCGATTACATTGGCGGACAGCCACGGAAAGCGGGAATCGGCCACCGCCTTGCGGAGCAGCTCCGGCCCGTAGTTGAATTCATGATTGCCGATAATCGCCGCATCATAACGTAAATGATTGCATGAGGCTACGCCCGGATGCGTCAGGTGCCGGTTATATTTGGCATAATGCGAGGCAAGCGGGGAGCCTTGCAGCAAATCGCCGTTGTCGATTAGCAGCGCCGCCGCATAGCGGGCGCGCTCTTCGCCGATCAAGGCGGCAAGCTTCGCAAGGCCAAAAGGCTGCTGCTGTTCGCTGCGGTAATCGGTCGGATAGATGTACCCGTGAATGTCGCTTGTCGCCAAAATGGCGCATGTCAGCTGTGTCGAATTGTTTGTCATCGTATGTTTGCCGCCTTTCTTGCCGGTTTAGGCTACATGAATAAGAAGATTGACTGGTTTTCTTATTTAATCATAGCAGGTGCCGGGCCTTATGGAAGAACCCTTACAAAGGATTAACAAAAGGATGACAATCCGTTAATAAATCCTCTCTATAGTAAAAACTGTTAGTTCATTATACAAGTTTGAGAGGGGATTTTTGTTTTGAAGCATTCATTGAAAGCGATCGTTCTGATGTTGACAGCTCTCGTATTTCTTAGCGCCTGCGGCGGCGGCAACAGCGGCAATGGGGGGAATACCCCGCCTTCTCCGACTAACGCTAACGGATCCGGCAGCCAATCGTCCGGTGAAGAAAAGCCGAAGGAAACCGAAAAGCCCGCCGGCTACGTTCCGACGAAGCTGACCGTTCAATTTGTTCCTTCGCAAAACGCGGACACGCTCGAAGCCAAAGCCAAGCCGCTGGAAAAGCTGCTCGGCGACCGCCTGGGCATCGAAGTTAAAGTAAGCGTATCGACCGATTACAACGTCATCATCGAGGCGATGGCTTCGAAGCAAGTGGACGTCGGATTCCTGCCTCCAACTGCTTATGTCATTGCCAAAGACAAAGGAGCGGCGGAAGTGCTTCTGCAAGCTCAGCGCAAGGGCGTAGACGACGCGACGGGCGCGCCTACGGAAGACCTGGTCGACTTCTACAAGTCGATGATTATCGTTAAGAAAGACTCTCCGATTCAATCGGTCGAGGATTTGAAAGGCAAAAAGATTGCGTACCAGAACGTAACTTCGTCCGCAGGCTTCGTATGGCCGGCGGGCAAACTGATGGAGCATGGGTTGGACCCGCTGAAGGATGTGCAGCCGATCACGGTAAAAGGGCATGACCAAGGCGTACTCGCCGTACTGAACGGCGATGTGGATGCGGCAGCGATCTTCCAGGACGCCCGCAACACGGTATCGAAGGATTATCCGACGGTTTTTGAGGATACAAGAGTGCTGACGTTCACGCAGCCGATTCCGAACGATACGATCTCCATCCGTCCGGACATGAATCCGGAGTGGGCCGAAAAAATCAAGGAAGCGTTCATCAGCCTCGGCTCCGATCCGGAAGGTTACCAAATCATCAAGGACATCTATACGCATGAAGGGTATGTAGAATCGGAAGACAGCGTCTTTAATATCGTTCGCGAGTATAACGAAAAAGTGAAGACGGAATAGCCATAGCCGGAAAGATTGTACGGCCGGAGCGCTGCATGCACAACGGGCAACTGCGCCGCAGACATGCAGCGGGACAAGCTGCCGGCAGCGGGGCACCAAGCCAGTCGGGATTGTTGATCCCGTCTGGCTGTCCCTTTTTTAACCTATATGCAAGTATAAGTTTCAACTTATATGGAGCTAATAGGTCAACGCGAAACGTAAGCTGCGCCTCTAAAGGACGGCGTCAGACATTTACGCTTATAAGTCAAATAGTAAGGAATGATCCTGCATGATCGAAATGGTAAACGTAACCAAGACGTATCCGAACGGAACGAAAGGGTTAAAAGATATAAATCTGACTATCGGCAAAGGGGAGTTTGTGGCGATCGTAGGGTTGTCCGGCGCGGGCAAGTCGACGCTGCTGCGATCGGTCAACCGGCTCCATGAAATATCGGAAGGCGAAATTTTGATCGACGGGAAATCGATTACGCAAGCGAAGGGCAAGGAGCTGCGCATGATCCGCCGCGATATCGGCATGATCTTTCAAAGCTTCAACCTCGTCAAGCGCGTGTCGGTGCTGCGCAATGTGCTGGCGGGCCGCGTCGGCTACCATTCGACGCTGCGCACAATTTTGGGGCTCTTTCCGGAGCATGACGTCCATTTGGCGTTTAACGCGCTCGACCGCGTCAACATTGCCGAAAAAGCGTATTCCCGCGCGGACGAGCTGTCGGGCGGCCAGCAGCAGCGCGTCGCCATCGCGAGAGTGCTGGCGCAGGAGGCCAAAATTATTTTGGCCGACGAGCCGGTCGCGTCGCTGGATCCACTGACGACGAAGCAGGTGATGGACGATTTGAAAATGATCAACGAGGAGCTCGGCATTACGACGATCGTCAATTTGCACTTTGTCAATCTGGCCCGGTCGTATGCGACCCGGATTATCGGCCTGCGAGCGGGCGAGGTCGTCTTCGACGGGCCCGTCTCGGAGGCGACGGACGAAGTGTTCGCCGAAATTTACGGCCGGCCGATTCAGAAGGACGAGCTGCTGGAGGAGCCGGTGGCATGATTGCGAATACCGAACTGAAGCGGCCGAAGCCGCCAAGCCGTCTGAAGCATTATTTGACGGCCGTTATTTTGCTGCTGATTCTGTGGGGGAGCGCCGTCCAAACGGAATCGACCTTCGGGAAGCTCATCCAAGGGCTGCCCAATATGCTGGATTTGCTGAAGGAGATGTTTCCGCCGGATTGGGGTTATTTTGCCAAAGTTACGCATGCGATGCTGGAAACGATTCGCATGGCGCTGCTCGGCACGACGTTCGGAGCGATTCTCGCCATTCCCGTCGCGCTGCTGTGCGCCGGCAACATTACGAGGGCGAAATGGATCGTTTATCCGATGCGCTTTCTGCTCAATCTGAACCGGACGATCCCCGACCTGCTGATGGCGGCTCTTTTTGTCGCGATTTTCGGTCTTGGCCTGCTGCCGGGCATCTTCGCCCTGATGCTGTTCTCGATGGGCATTATCGCCAAGCTGGCCTACGAAGCGCTGGAAGCGATCGAGAAGGGACCGCTCGAAGCGATGACGGCGGTGGGAGCGAACAAGGCGCAATGGATCGCCTTCGGCGTCGTGCCGCAAATTCAGGCGCATTATATGTCTTTTGTGCTGTACACGTTTGAAATCAACGTTCGCGCCGCCGCCATTCTCGGCCTCGTCGGAGCCGGCGGGATCGGTCATTATTACGAGGTGACGCTCGGCTTTCTCCAATACGATCGCACAAGCACGATCGTGCTGTATACGCTGGCGGTGGTGCTGCTGATCGATTATGCGAGCATGAAACTGCGGGAGAGACTGTTATGACGAAAAACTGGAAAGCGATCGTACCGAAGCCGAAGAAAAATCGCGCCATTCGCTGGACGGTGGTGCTGCTGCTGGCGGCCGTTTATGTATGGGCGTTCAGCGGCGTGCAGTTTACGGGGTTCAAGGAGACGGCCGGCCAAATTACGAAATCGATCCTCGCCGGCATTGCGTCGCCGGATTGGGATTACGTCTATATGCCGGAGGGCGAGGATTTGCTGAGGGGCCTGCTCGATACGCTGGCCATCGCGGCGCTAGGCACTTTTATTTCCGCTTTTATCGCGTTTCCTCTGGCCTTTTGGGCCGCAACGAACATGAGCCGCACCGGCGCGGTATCGGGAACCGGCAAAATGCTCCTCAGCTTCATTCGAACGTTTCCCGAAATCATCATGGCTATACTGTTCATCAAAGCGGTAGGGCCGAATTCCTTTGCGGGCGTGCTGGCGCTCGGCCTTCATTCCGTGGGGATGCTGGGCAAGCTCTATTCCGAAGAGGTGGAAAATATGGACGCCGGACCGACGGAAGCGTTGCTGGCGTCCGGCGCCACCCGCTTGCAAATTTTATGGTTTGCGGTTGTGCCGCAAGTGCTGCCCGGCTTTTTGTCCTATACGCTGTACCGGTTCGAAATCAACGTCCGGTCCGCTACGATCTTGGGCGTCATCGGAGCGGGCGGCATCGGCACGCCGCTTATCTTCGCGCTCAGCACGCGGCATTGGGACCGGGTCGGCATCATCTTGCTCGGCATTATCGTAATGGTGACGCTGATCGACTGGATTTCCGGCAGCCTGCGGAGAAAAATCGTTTAAGCTGCGGCGTACGCCGTCCGTGAGGATCGGACGAAATGACCGACGGCGTGCGCATCGGATCTATGTGGTTAAACTAGAGAATCGCACGAGTCAAGTGGAATTCCTCATGCAGCTTGACCTGGGTGCAGAATAGCATTCGTTCAATATATAGCAACATAAAGCGGGCGTCTGTCAATGACGGCCTTCTTTTATTGTCGAGTTGACGGGTTTGTCAAAAATTGATGTAATAGGAGAGGATAACAGATAAGGAGCGAATATAATGGTGCGCGAGCTTAACGGAAGGCTTCACCGTGATTACTTGAAGGCGTATCGCGTGACGGAGCTGATTTCCAACGGAATCTTTTTGCTGCTTATTGCGGTCTACAGCGGTTTGGCGATTTGGCTGGAGTGGACGCTTATTCCCGCCTGGATTGCGCTCGGAGCGCTGGTCTTATCCCTCCTTTTGTTTACATGGCTCATTCCGAAGGTCAAATATGCGCGTTTCCGCTACGAGCTGTTCGACGACGAGCTGGAAATCGAGTCCGGCCTGCTGTTCATCAGCAACGTGCTGGTGCCGATGGTTCGCGTGCAGCATGTCGAGCTGGGAAGCGGACCGCTGATGCGCAAATACGATTTGGCGACCGTCTCGGTCGTCACCGCGGCGACCACCCATCGCATCGTCGGCTTGAAGCGGACGGAGGCGGAGGCGCTTAAGCGCCGCATCGGCATGCTGGCGAAGGTGGAGGAAGAGCATGAGTGAAAGACGTTCGCTTCATCCGCTGTACTTATTGATTAGCGTAATCGGCGCGGTGCGAGGCTTCATTCCCGTCGTCGCCATCGTTCTTCTGAGGGGCGTGAACTGGGAGGAGGCGCTCCGCTGGTATTGGATCGCAGGCGCCGCCGCGCTGCTGCTCGTGTTCGTCGGCTTCAGCTATTTGCAATGGCGCAAGTTCGGCTTCTGGCTGGAAGAGGACCGGATCGTCATCCGAAGAGGAATTTTGTTCCGCGACGAAAAAACGATTTATTATACGCGCATCCATTCCGTCAATGTGGAACAGCCGCTTATGCATCGGCTGCTGCGCGTAGCCAAGCTGAAGATTGAAACGCCGGGGGGCGGCAAGCAGGCCGACGGTTATCTGGACGTGCTGTCCATGGCGGAAGCGAACCGGATCAAAAGCTTGCTGCGAGACAAGGCGGGTCAGACCGGAACGGCGCAGGCCGGCCGAATGGAGCCGGATCGTGCCGGCGCCGGGCCGGCTGCCGGAGAAGCGTCCGGCACGGCCGCAGCCGCCGGGGGACATACGGTCCCCGAAGACGCGGGAGCGATGCGGACGGCGGAGGTTTCGGCTCCGCAGTTGCCGGGGGGCGTCATGGAGAAGGAATCCGGCGTTTATTTTCGGCTGGATACGGCGAAGCTGCTTCAGGCGGCGGCTACATCGCTTAACTTTGGGCTTGTGGCCGCTTTTGTCGCGGGTTTGATTTCGTTTGCGGACGACTTTATCGATTTGCTTCTGCCGGAGCATTACTGGGAGCATGTCGTCGAGGATTCGATGGACTTGATGCCGGGTTCGATGGTTGTAGCGATTGGCGCGATTATCATCATTTTGTTTGCATGGCTGCTGTCGCTGGTGCTGTATATTGTAAAATACAGCGGCTTCGAGGTGCGGCGGGAAGGCGGCCAGATCGCGTTGTCGTACGGTTTGCTGGAAAAAAAGTCGTTTTTGTTCGAACCCAAAAAGGTGCAGGCCGTCCTGATCAGCGAAAGCTTGCTGAGGCAGCCGTTCGGCTACGGCGAAATCAAGCTGCAGGTCATCTCCTCCGACAAGCAGGAGCAGCTGATGCTGCATCCGTTCATTAAGCTGTCCCGGGCGCAGGAGCTGATCGACGAGTTCGTGCCGCAGATGAAGCTGCATGCCGCCGACAAGCTGGCTCCTTCGCCCCGCAGGGCGCTCCTTTATTACGTCAGAACGTATTTGCTCATTGCCGCTGCCGTCTGCGCCGTGTGCATCGGCTGGTTCGGCACGCCCGGCGTATGGTCGCTTCTTCTGATTCCGCTCGTGTTCTGGTGGAGAGTGAGCTGTCACCGTTCGGCTGGAATGCTGCTGGAGGGCGGCCAGCTGGCGCTGCGCAAACGGCTGTTGAACCGCACGACCTATTATGTTCGCCGGCCGACGATCCAGCGCATGAAGGTAAGGCGCAGCCGTGCCCAGCGGCGCAAGGGACTGATATCGCTGTCCGTGCATGCGTTGGGAAGCCCGATCGACTACAGCGCGGCTTGTCTGGACGAGGCGGATGTGGAAGCCGCATGGCGCTGGTACAGCCGGAGCATGCGGGAAAGCGGCCGGGCCGCGGACCTGTCGTCTTAATCGATAGGCGCGAGTTGCCGTATCTTCGGAACATATTTTATATACAGGGGAAGCAGCAGCGGATACGACGTTCCGTTGTTGCTTCGTTTTTTTGTAATCAAAATGAACGAAACGGGCAGGTTAGCCGTCATAGGTATATACGGCCACTAGGAGAAAGGAGCGCCAACATCGGTGCAGGATGAGGAAGAGCTGCTTAAAGCCGCGATTCGCGGGGATGAACGCGCATTGTCCAGGCTGCTGCAGCACCATTACCCCTTTTTGTTCCAATATGCGCTTAAGCTGACGATGAACAGGCATCGGGCCGAAGATATCGCGCAGGATACGATGCTGAAGGCGATCGAAAACATTTCGGGCTTTCAGTTCCGGGCCAAATTTTCGACCTGGCTCCTGACGATTGCCTCCCGGCTGGTCATTGACGGAGCCAGGCGCCGGGAACGGGAGCGCAAGTGGCTGCGGAAGGAAGAAGCGGAATGGACGAACCGCGGCGCCGAGTCGCGCCGAATGAAGGACTGGCCCCATGCGCTGCAGGCGCTGGGCGAGCTGGAGGAGCAGGTCAGAATACCGGTGCTGCTCAAATATTATTACGGTTATTCCCAGGATGAAATCGCCGATATGCTGGACATTCCGGCAGGCACGGTCAAATCCCGGCTGCATGCGGGCGTGAAGCGGCTAAGAAAGGAGCTGGCGGACAGTGAGTAGAAGACATCACGAGGATAAGGATTTGGAAGCGGACCGGATATGGTTCGAGCGCCATGTCGGGCAGGAGCTTGCGAAGCTCGATGCCGATTCGGAGCCTTCCCCGGTGCGGATTCAGGACATGGAGCGGTTCGTCGCGGAGCATAAGCGGCATGTCAAAGCCAAACTGCGGAAGGAGCTGGCTGCGCTGTGGCTGATCGCCGTCATCCTGTTCTGCGGCATGCAGTGGGTGGTCGAACGCAGCTGGATCTGGTTTGCGGCCTTTCAATCCGCGGCGGCAATTGGCGGCATCATGGGCGCGGCGGCATTTTACGCAAAGGGGTTGCGCGCATGGAAGAAGCGTTAGCGAGGTCCGTCTGGTTCTGGCTGGCCGTCGCCGCGGTGCTGGTCTGCCAGTCGACCTGGCTGTTTGTAGACGCGAGGAAGCGGGGGAAATACCCGTGGTTTTGGGGGTTGTGGGGGCTGATCCAGTTTCCGCTGCCGCTGCTCGTCTATTGGCTGGTCGTGCTGCGCAAAGCGCGGAGCGGGGCTTGAGGAAATAAAGAGACAGGCAACTAAAGGAGGAGAACGTTGTGGCGGAAACGGAACGTTTGCTGGATATCCCGAAACTGTTGGCGATTTTGGCGCCGATTATCGTGATTCAGCTCATTCTAATGATTACGGCGCTGATCGTGTGCATGAAGACGGAGCAGACGAGGGGACCGAAGCTGATGTGGGTAATCGTCATTATCGTCGCCAATATTGTCGGGCCGATCGCATTTTTGCTGTTCGGAAGGAGGAATGACGGTTGAGCGAGCTGCTGCGGGTACAAGGACTGGTCAAATCGTTCGGCGGCGTACAGGCCGTCAAAGGTCTCGATTTTGCGATTGAGGAAGGCCGCTGCGTCGCGCTGCTCGGTCCGAACGGCGCGGGCAAAACGACGACGATCCGCATGCTGACGGGACTGTTGAAGCCGACTGCGGGAGAAATGAGGTTCCATGGCGTGCCGAAGGGCGGCGATCAACGGTCCATTATCGGGTATTTGCCGCAAACGCCGGCTTTTCTCCCCTGGATGACCGGACTCGAATTTGTCGTCTATGCCGGAAGGCTGTGCGGATTAAGTTCCGGGGAAGCGAAGCGGCGAGGTCAGGAATTGCTGCAGAAGGTCGGACTTGCCGGCGCGGAAAAAAGACGGATCCGGGGGTATTCGGGAGGGATGAAGCAGCGGCTCGGCCTGGCGCAGGCGCTGGTGCACCGTCCCAAGCTGCTCATTATGGACGAGCCCGTATCGGCGCTGGACCCGCTCGGCCGGCGCGAGGTGCTTGGCTTGCTGCGCGAGCTGAAGCGCGAGACGACGGTGCTGTTCTCGACGCATGTGCTGCATGATGCGGAGGAGCTGTGCGACGACGTGATGATTATTCGAAGCGGCCAAATCGCGATGCAAGGCGCGTTGAACGATATCCGGGTGCGGCACCGGAAGCCGGTGATCGAGCTGCGGGTGGAGCGCGACGAGCGGTCGGAGAAGTGGCTGAGCGAGCTGGTGCGTGGCTTGTCCGCCGGGTCTTGGGATGCGGCGGGCCGTCATGGGGCCGCCGGGCTGTTCGAGGAAGCCGAGATGGCAGGCGGCGGCGCAGCCCGGCTCATCGCCAAGGACGTCGATGCCGCGCGCGAGCTGCTGCTGGAGTCGATGGCGAAGGAGCAGATCAAGGTCGCGCAGCTGGCCGTCGGCTACTCCTCGCTCGAAGATTTATTTATGAAGGCGGTGAGTGAATGAACGGCAAAGGAATGGCGGCATGGAGCGTCATGACCGGCAAGGAGCTGCTGGAGCTGGTGCGCAGCTTCAAGCTGATCTGGGTCCCGCTCGTATTTATTTTGCTTGGGGTCATGCAGCCGGTAACCAGTTACTACATGCCGATTTTGTTGGAAAAGGCGGGCAACCTGCCGGACGGAACGGTCATTGAAATACCGCTGCCCTCCGGTTCCCAGGTGCTGGCCGATACGCTGTCGCAATATGGCGTCATGGGCATGCTTATTCTCGTGCTTGCTTTTATGGGCATCGTCTCCGGAGAGCGCAACAGCGGTGCGGCTTCCATTCTGATGGTCAAGCCGATTTCCATACTCTCCTACATCGGCTCCAAATACGCGGCGATGCTGCTGCTCGCCTGGGGCTCCCTTTTGGCCGGCTATCTGGCGTCGTGGTATTATACCTGGCTGCTTATCGAACGGGTTGATTTTGCGCCATTTATGTATAGTTATTTGATTTATAGCTTATGGCTGGCCTTTGCAATGGCGGCGACGATATGGTTCAGCACGCTGCTGCGCAGCGCGGCGGGGGCGGCGTTCGCTTCGCTCGGTCTGGCTGTTCTGCTGTCCTTGCTGGCCGGCTTGATGCCGAAATATTTTGGCTGGAATCCGGGGGCGCTGCCCGGCTATGCCTATCAGGCCGTAACCGGTGAAATCTCGCAGGCGTCGCGGTTCGGCTGGTCGGTCGGCGTCACGCTGCTGCTCGCGGCCATTTCGCTTCCAGGTTCCGCCTGGCTGCTGCGGCGCAGCCCGTCCATCGATTGAGATGGAGCGATGAAGGAGGAGGCTGGCTTGCCCGGTCATTCGTTACATCGTCTGCGGCTTTCGGTTATAATGGGAGGACGAAGGGTTGCGTGAATCCCGGATCGATATTAAAGGAGCTGACGGGCTATGAAACTGACGGTTGAGCCGGCCGCGGCCAAATGGTACAAGGAGCAAATGGAACTGGCCGACGGCGACAGCCTGCGCGTTTTCGTTCGGTTAGGCGGCTGCGGCAGCGTCCATCCCGGCCTGTCGCTGGGCGTGACCAAGGACGAGCCGCGAGCGGCAGGCTTGTCGCACGAAGCGGAAGGCATCACCTTTTATATGGAAGAAGACAATCTTTGGTATTTGGAAGGCAAGGAACTGGTTATTTCGTTTAACCCCAAATATGAAGAAATTCGGATGGATGTCGTCTGAATGCACATTATTGCTCTTGGATGTCCATTTTTGAGTCGAATAGGCGATTTCCGGCGACACCTAATGCTTGATGAACGATAAATCGTTCAAATGGGCGCTGCAGGACGGTAAAGTCGAAGGTTTTGAACGATAAATCGTTCAATATAGTCCGCAGCGGCGGCTTGGGCACGGTGGCGGGCGGTGTGCAGCGATGCGGCAGCGTCTTCGGTGGCGGGTGGTGTGCTGCAACTCTGGATGCTGAGCATCGGCCCGTCATCGCGCAGCCTGCGGCTTCGGTTCGCTTGCGCGACTGCGGCCCAGCCGAAGTGTCCTGGCCGAACAAGCGCCCAGGCCGGCCGGGCCCTAACCGTCCGCCATTGCGGCGAGCTTGTTGACCGTTGCCCAGTTGCGGGTCGTTGCCGGCAGCTTCAGCTTGCTTTCCAGAAAGTTGTTGGAAAACTTGCTGGTGCCGTAGCCTTTGCGGCAGAGCAAATAAACTTCTCTCGGGGCAAAGGCGTATTCGTCGACATCGCCGCTATAGGCGGCCAGCCGTTGGACGGCTTCCGGTTCGGGCTCCCCGGCCAAAAAAGTAACGTAAAGCTGGTCGCCGTCCGCCAGCTCGCGAAACGCAAAAGGATTGCGATCCAAGACGGCGCGCAGCTCGTCCTTCGTCCGGATGACGACGTTGACGGCAAAGCCGTATGCGCGCTCCAGCTCGCGCTCGATCGTGCGCTCGAGCCGGCGGGGATCGCGCTCCTCCGATTCGAACAGCACGTTCCCGCTTTGGATGTACGTTCGGACGTTGGCGAAGCCGGTCGTTTCGAATACCGATTTCAGATGCGCCATGGCGATCTTTTTGTGACCGCTGACGTTAATGCCCCTCAACAGGGCAATGCAGGTGGTCATACTGAATGCCTCCAGACATAAGATATTGGGCAAAAGGCGAGTTCCGCCCGACATGAGACGGCAACGACGGACGCGGATTGCCCCGCCAATTTCAAAAACCGGCCGGACCGGGCAGCCAACGAAAAGGAGCGAATCGTCATGCGGACCATGAAGTTGACGGAAGAGCAAATCGGCATGAAACTGGCGGACGCCTCCGGCTGGAAGCGGGAAGACGGCAAATGGATCGTTCGCAAATTCCGTTTTTCGGCGTTTATGGAGGCGATAGCGTTCGTTCATTCGGTCGCCGAAGCGTCGGAGGCGATGAATCATCATCCGCTGATCGCCATCGATTACAAGGTGGTCACGTTAAGGCTGACCAGCTGGAACGCCGGCGGTTTGACCGCGCTTGATTTCGAAGCGGCGCACAGGTTCGACAGCCTTTACGCCAGCCGCTGACTCAAATTCATTTCGCCGACAAAAGCCGCCGCCGCGTTGGACAACGGCATCGATTTCAGCGTGACGACCGCGACTTGCGACGGCGGCAGGCGCTGCTCCAGCTGCAGCTCGAACAGCGCGCCTTCCTCCAGCTCTTTGGCGACAAATTCCTTAGTGACGAACGACAGCCCCATCCCGCGTTTGGCGAATTCGATGAGCAGATCGACGCTGCCGAGCTCGAACTCCGGCTCCAGCCGGTAGCCTTGCTCCCGGAACAGTCGGGTGACCGCCGAACGGGAATGGCTGCTGCGGGAAAACATGACGAGCGGATAGCGGAGCAGCTCCTCCAGCGTCAGTCTTTTCCCCTTCAATGCTTCAAATTTCGGTCCCGCCACAAACGTATCCTGCAGCATGATTCCTTCCCGCACCTCCAATTGGGCGTCGTGCACCGGCATCCGGACGACTCCGAGGTCGATCTCCCCTTCCTTCAAGTACCCGATAATGTCCGGCGTCGTGCCGTGGAGCAAATGAATTTGAACCCCCGGATAACGCTCGTGATAAAGCTCGATAAACGGAAGCAAATAATGCTTGAACAACGAATCGCTGCCCCCGATGCGCAGCTCGCCGCTGCTCAAGCTGCGGAGCTCCTTCATTTTTTCCTCGGCCATATTCAAAAAATGACAAGCTTGCTCCACGTATGAAAATAAAATACGGCCCTCGCCCGTCAGCTCGACGCCCTTGGAGCTGCGGGAAAACAGCGCCGTCCCGAACGCCTCCTCCAGCCCCTTGATCGCATGGCTGACGCTGGGCTGGGTAATATACAGCATTTTGGCGGCTTGACTGAGGCTGCCCGTCTTGGCGGCCCAATAAAAGACACGGTAAAGCTCATAGTGGATCTGATGAGTCATATAAACACCTTCTATAATCAGTGTCGATATTATTAATTACTTATATAGCGTTAACCCCTATTATACTGTGAATAACCAATCCAAACCAGATAGGGGAAAAGAAACAATGACGACATCAATCGATACGTTGTGCATCAATGCGATCCGAACGCTTGCCATCGACGCCGTGGAACGGGCGGGCATCGGCCATCCCGGCATGCCGATGGGAGCGGCGCCAATGGGGTATGCGTTATGGACGAAAGGAATGAAGCATAATCCGGCCGATCCGGCCTGGTTCAACCGCGACCGCTTCGTCCTGTCGGCGGGACACGGCTCGATGCTGCTGTACAGTCTGCTTCATTTGAGCGGCTACGACTTGACGATGGACGACATCAAGAGCTTTCGCCAATGGGGCAGCCGCACGCCGGGCCATCCGGAATACGGGCATACGCCGGGCGTCGAGGCGACTACCGGGCCGCTGGGGCAAGGACTGGCGATGGCGGTCGGCCTGGCGATGGCCGAAGCGCACTTGTCCGCCGCGTTCAATCGCGGGCCGTACCGGGTCGTCGACCATTACACCTTCGCGATTTGCGGCGACGGCGATCTGATGGAGGGCGTCGCAAGCGAGGCGGTGTCGCTGGCCGGACATTTGAAGCTTGGCAAGCTGATCGTCCTGTACGATTCCAACGATATTTCGCTCGACGGCGAGCTGTCGATGTCGTTCTCCGAGAACACCGCCGCCAAATTCGAAGCTTGCGGCTGGCATTATTTGCGGGTGGAGGATCAAAACGACGTTAATGCTATAGCGGCGGCCATCGAGGAAGCGAAACGCGTATCCGGTCAGCCGACCCTGATCGAAGTAAAAACGACGATCGGCTACGGCAGCCCGAACAAGGCCGGCAAGGGCGGCCATGGCGGGACGCACGGCTCCCCGCTCGGCAAGGAGGAGCTGCGGCTGACAAAGGAGGCGCTCGGCTGGCCGGCGGAGCCGGAGTTTTACGTGCCGGACGAAGTATACGGCCGCTATCGCGAAGCGATGGAGCAAGGGAAACAGGCGCAGGCCGCATGGGAAGCAACGTTCTCGGCTTACCGCGATGCGCATCCGGAGCTGGCGGAGGCGCTGGAAACGGCGATGCTCGGAGAGCTGCCCCACGGGTGGGAGGAGCGGCTGCCGGAATACGCTCCGGAAGACGGCGCCGTATCGACCCGCGCCGCATCGGGCAAGGCGATTAATGCGCTGGCGCCTGCTTTGCCGCTTCTGATCGGCGGTTCGGCCGATCTGGCCAGCTCCAACATGACGGCCATGGCGGAAACCGGCGCTTTCGGGCCAGGCAGCTACACGGGACGGAACTTATGGTTCGGAGTGCGCGAATTTGCGATGGGAGCGGCGCTGAACGGCATGATGCTGCACGGCGGCTTGCGTGTGTACGGCGGAACGTTTCTCGTCTTCAGCGATTATTTAAGGGGCGCGATCCGTTTGTCGGCGCTGATGAAATTGCCGGTGGTCTATGTATTTACGCACGACAGCATTGCCGTAGGAGAGGACGGGCCGACGCATCAGCCGATCGAGCAAATTCCGTCGCTCCGGCTCATTCCGGGCTTGACGCTGTTCAGGCCGGCGGATGCCAACGAAACGTCCGCCGCATGGCGATATGCGTTGGAAGCGAAGGAAGGACCGATCGTGCTGGCATTGTCCCGCCAGAACTTGCCGGTATTGCCGGGGACGGCGGAGAAGGCGGCGGAAGGCGTCGCCAGGGGCGGCTACATCGCGGCGGAGTCGGACGGCTTGGGCGGTCCGAACGGCGGAGAAGGCGGACGGCCCGATGTGCAGCTCATTGCGACCGGCTCGGAAGTAAGTCTGGCGATCGAAGCGAAGGCTCTGCTCGAAAAGTCCGGCATTAAAGTGCGCGTCGTCAGCATGCCGAGCAAAGAGCTGTTCGAGCGGCAGCCTGCCGAGTACCGCCATGCCGTCATCGATCCGGCGGTCAAAGCGAACGCCGCCATCGAGATGGCGCATCCGAGCGGCTGGGAAAGCGTCGTCGGAGCCGAAGGACTGCTGATCGGCATCCGAACGTTCGGCGCGTCCGCGAAGCAGGCGAAAGTGATGGAGGAATACGGCTTTACCGCCGAGCGTGTCGCGGAGCGCATCCGGACGGCGTTCCAACTGTAGGCGGGGGGCGCCATGCGCCATGCGCTATACCAGCGCTCCCCCGCAAACGCGTTTCGCAAAAAATGGAGCCGGCGGCCCCGCCTGAGCTCCGGGCTATTGCTCGGGAGTTTCAGGCGGTTCGCTCAGCTCCTTTAGCGACTTGATTTTGCCGTGAGGCTGCTGGTTCTGCTTCCGTTGATTCCAACGGTTTGCCCGGCGGCTTTTGGACGATGTCATGCCTCATGGGCACCTCCTTTCCCCGTTAGAATGGCGTAAAGGCCATCTCCGTATTCCATAACGGGTGCAAAGGAGGTTCGGCATCGGCCTTATACCCCGGAATAAGCCATAAATCCGCCGTCGACCGGAACGGTAATCCCGGTAACAAAGCCGGAGGCCGTATCGTCGGCCAGCCACAGCAGCGCCCCGAGCAAGTCGTCGGGTTTGCCGAACCGGCGCATCGGCGTATGGGAAATGATTTTGCCCGACCGCTCGGTGAGCGATCCGTCTTCGTTCAGCAGCAGCCCCCGGTTTTGCTCTGTCAGGAAAAAGCCCGGCGCGATAGCGTTCACCCGTATGCCCGCGTTCGCCATGTGAACCGCCAGCCACTGGGTAAAGTTGTTGACAGCCGCTTTCGCCGCGCTGTAGGCGGGCACCTTCGTCATCGGCGAAGGGGCGCTCATCGAAGAGATGTTGATGATCGTGACGCCCTCGCGCCCTACCATTTGCTCCGCATAGACCTGGGATGGAATGAGCGTCCCGATAAAATTCAAATCAAGCACCTGCCGGAACCCGTCCACGCTCAAATTGAGAAAGGTCGTGACGCCGGCCTTGTCCAGATCGTCGAACCGGAACGTTTCGTTCGTCGTATTGGCGCTTGGATGATTGCCGCCGGCTCCGTTGACCAGAATGTCGCATTGACCGAGCTTTTCAAGCGTCGTGAGGGCCGCATTCCGCATGCTGTCCGGGTCCGTCGCGTCGCAGGCTACGCCGATGGCGGTGCCGCCGGCTTTCGCAATTTCGGCTGCAACGGCGTCGTTTTTCGCCGCGGTCCGGCCCAGAACGGCGATCTTGGCTCCTTGACGCGCAAGCTCGAACGCCATCGCCCGGCACAGCACGCCCGCACCGCCGGTAATGACGGCGACTTTGCCTCTGAGCGACTCGTGCAGCGGCTGCTCCCGGTGCGGCGCCTTTTGCTTTTCGGAGTCCAGCTTCATTTTATCTCTCATTGCGTTTCCCCTCCTCGCTTGCTCTGGGCCTCGGCGTAAGCATATCCGTCCCACAAGCCCCACAGATGCATAATGCCCAGAGCCCGGTCGTACAGTCCGTAGCCCGGCCTGCATTTCTCGTCCCAAATATGGCGGCCGTGGTCGGGACGGGCATATCCGGTAAAGCCGATGTCGTAATAAGCTTTGACGATTCCGGCAATATCGACGGTGCCGTCCTGGGTGCGATGAGACGTTTCGATAAAATCGCCGTTCTCGTACACGCGGACGTTGCGGATATGGGCGAACGGAATCCGGTCTCCGAATTCGTGAATCATCGCAATAATGTCGTTTTGCGGATTGGCGCCCAGCGAGCCGCTGCACAGCGTAATGCCGTTGGCGGGATGGTCATGCAGCTTCAGCAGCCGCCGGAAATTGTCCCGGTTCGTCATGATGCGGGGCAATCCGAATACCGGCCAAGGCGGATCGTCGGGATGAATGGCCATGCGGATGCCGCTTTCGGCCGCAACGGGTACGACGGCATCGAGAAAATAAGCGAGATGGTCCCACAGATGCTCTTCCGTCACTCCCCGGTACGCTTCGAACAGCTTGGTCAAATGCTGCAGCCGCTCCGGCTCCCAGCCCGGCATCGTCAGCGCGGAATCGGCATTGATCCGTTCCGTCAATTCGAACGGGTCGATGTCGGCGATGCGGCTGCTTTCATAAAACAACGCGGTCGAGCCGTCTTCCATTTCCTTGAACAGATCGGTGCGCAGCCAGTCGAATACCGGCATAAAGTTGTAGCAGACGACCTTGACGCCGGCTTGACCCAGCTTGCGGAGCGTATTGGCGTACCGTTCGATGTACATGTCCCGGTCGGGCAAACCGAGCTTGATGTTCTCGTGTACGTTAACGCTTTCAACGACATCGATATGAAGCCCCGCCGCTTCCGCCTGCGCCTTCACCTCCAAAATTCGCTCCATCGGCCATTCTTCCCCTGCCGGAATGTCGTGAAGCGACCAGACGATGCCTTCAGTTCCCGGAATTTGCTTGATATAGTTCAGCGGGACGGTATCGTTGCCTTCGCCGAACCAGCGAAATGTCATGCGCATAGTTGTTCGTCCTCCTTATAAAATTAACTGAAATAATGAGGGTATTGTTCCTTCAGCAGCGCCAGATCCGACAGGCTGGGAGCGAGATGCTCCTTCATCAGCCGGCCGGCGGCATTCGCGTCTCCGGCTCGGATGGCATCGGCCATCGCCAGATGCTGCTCGTACAAGTGGCGCCAATCCCGGTCGACCTCGAGCTTCAGCTTGCGGCTCCGCACCATATGTACCGTCAAAGCGCTCATGGCCTGCCAGGTATTCAGCTTGCCGCAGCCTTCGAACAGAAGGCGGTGAAACTGCTGGTCCAGCTCGAACATCGAATCGTTGTCCCGCTTGCGGACGCTCTCGTCCTGCAGCAGCAAATTGATTTCGAGCCGGCGCAGGCATTCGTCCGGAAGCTGCCCGCACGCCAGCCGAATGACGGCGCATTCCAGCTGTTCTCTCATAAAATGCGCTTCCTCCGCAAGCTTCATATCGATCAGCGAAACGTAAGTCCCTCTTTGCGGAAGCACTTGCATCAGCCCTTCCTGGGCCAGCTTCATAAAGCTTTCCCGGACCGGCGTGCGGCTGACCTGAAAGCGGACGGACGTTTCGTTTTCGGACAACGGCGTTCCCGGCGGCAGCTCCAGACTCAAAATTTGCTCCTTGAGCGCCGCATAAACGGTATCGCGCGCAGAGGCGGCCGGCGTTTTGTCCAGCGTCATGTACAGTTACCTCCTTTCGTATTGTGTGGTGCGTAGCTTTGTTGATGCTCAGGTTGCTGATGCCAAGTTGATTGATGCACATGTTAGCTCGTTCGGCGTGCTGATACACGGCATGCGAGTGTCTGATGTACACATGCGAGTGTGCAGATGCACGGCTTTTTGCCGTTTTTTGCGCACTCTCGGTATTGTTGTTCGCTCTACTGCCATACTACCATACAAGTTAGGGCGGGCGGAAGGGGGAAAATTCGCTGCTGCGTTAAAAAGGGGGGTATGGGGCGAGCCCCTACGTGCTGCAAGTGCCAAAATCAGCGTTGCAGCGGTGCGTAGAGTGTGCGGTGAGTGCTGCAAGTACGAAAATAAGCGTTGCAGCTGTGCGGAGCGGGTGAAGGGCGAAGGGGATCGACGTCCGTTGCCGAGCTACCCCAACACCCCCAGCAGCTTCATCCTTTTCGCTTATATTTGGCGGGGGTCATGCCGGTCAGCGATTTAAATTTGCGGTGAAAATGGGGCAGGCTGTCGAAGCCGCAGCGTTCGGCGATGTCGGCCACCGTCAAATCGGGCTCGAGCAGCAGCTCCTTGGCCCGGATAATTCGCTTGGCCGTGACGTAATCCGTGACGTTCATGCCGGTCAGCTTCTTGAACGCCCGCGAAAAATGCGCCGGCGTCACGGCGGCCCGGGCAGCCAGCGCCGACAGCCCGAGCGGCTTCGAAATATGCGAATCGATGTAAGCCAGAGCGGCCGACATCCAGGCCGGATGCGCGGACGAAGGCGGCGCGGCAGCTTCGCGGACCGGCGAACGTTCCGGCAGCCAGCGGCTCAGCTCCAGCAACAGCTGCTGCAAATGGAGCAATACGGCATGGCGGCTTCCGAGCCGGCGGCCGGCGTATTCGGCATGAATCCGTTCCAAAGCTTCCGTAACCAGGCTTTGCCGCTCCTCGTCCAAAGCAATCCGGTACGTTTGATGACGTTTGGCTTGCTCGAAAGGATGCAAGTACGAAAACGAATCGCCAAGCGGGGCATGATGGACAAGCGAAGCGCCGAAATAAAGCGCCGTCGACGTTTTTGGATCGTCGGGTACGGGAAAGGAGCGATGCACCGTATTGCCGGGAATGAGGAAGATGTCGCCGGGCCGCGCATCGTATATCGTCTGGTCGATAAAAAATGTGCCTCTCCCCGAATAGACATAAGCCAGCTCGTACCAGTCGTGTATATGGTCGGGCAGCTCGCTTTGGGCGCTTTTCGTATCCCGGTATAAGCAATCGAACGGAAATTCCGCGTCGTAACGGAACTGTTTGCGATAAGGCTGTATATTCATCCACTCCCCACCCCTCCGGTCATAATATATGTTTCAACTATATCAATATCGGTTATGTTTATGCAATAATCGAACATTTAACGGATCTTTATTGTTTTCTATAATGGAGAAAAGACGCTGCAGCGCACTGGGCTGCAGCATGGAATCGCGGACGGAAGGTTCGCACTTAAACGCCAAAGGGGTGCTGTTGAAAATGAAGACGTTGGGACGCGATTGGCTGTACGACAACGGAACGGACCGAAATCCGGCTCATGAACCGGTAACCGTCTTGCAGATCGGGGAAGGCAACTTTCTGAGAGGTTTCTTCGACTGGATGATCGCGGAATGCCGCAAGCAAGGGTTGTATAAAGGAACAATCGCCGTGACGCAGCCGAGACCGGGAGGGAAGCCGAAGATCGAGGCGCTGGCGGCGCAGGACGGCTTGTACACGCTGGTTACCCGCGGTCTGGAACGGGGGGAGCCCGCCGAGCGCCGTGACGTCGTCGACGTATTTGGCGCCGTATTCGATCCGTATGCCGATTGGGAGCGCTTTCTGGCGCTGGCGGACAATCCCGAGCTGCGCGTCGTCGTCTCCAATACGACGGAGGCGGGCTTGGCTTACCGTCCCGAGGCGCATGAAGAAGGCCGGCCGGTGCAATCGTATCCCGGCAAGCTGACCTTGCTGCTGCACCGGAGATTCGAAACGTTCCGCGGAGCTCCGGACAAAGGCTTGATCTGCCTGCCCTGCGAGCTGCTGGAGCGCAACGGCGACACGCTGCGCGAGTGCATTCTCCGTTACGCCGACGACTGGAACTTGCCGGAGCCGTTCAAGCAATGGGTGCGGGAGCATAACCGGTTCCTGAATTCGCTAGTCGATCGGATCGTGACGGGGTATCCGGAGGAGGCGCAGGCGGAAGCCTGGTTCGCCGAATGGGGGTACCGGGATCCGATGCTGACGACGGCGGAGCCGTACCATCTGTGGGCGATCGAAGGGGAAGCGGAGCTCGACGAGACGCTGCCGCTGCGCAAGGCGGGACTTAACGTCCATTGGGTGGACGATTTGAAGCCGTTTCAAATGCGCAAGGTTCGGATCTTGAACGGCGCCCACACGCTGATGACGCCGATCGGCATTGTGCTGGGCGTCCGCCACGTCCGCGAGGCGATGCAGCATCCCGTAGTCGGAGCGCTTGTGAGAACGACGGTGGAGGAAGAAATCGTACCGTCCCTGCCGATGGATCAAGACGCGCTGAAGCATTACGCCGGCGAAGTGTACGAGCGTTTCCTGAACCCGTTTATCGAGCACCGGCTGGCGGACATTGCGATGAACAGCTTAAGCAAATTCAAGGTTCGGCTGCTGCCGTCGCTGCTGCATTACGCGGAGGCCGGCCGTCCGGTGCCGGAAGGGCTTGCAGTAGGGCTGGCCGGGCTGCTCCGCTATTACCGGATCCAACCTGCCGACGGCGGTTATGCCGGGGAGTCGCTCGATGGAACCGTCTACACGGTCCGGGATGACGCCGCCTCGCTGCAGCTGATCGCTTCGATATGGAGCGATGCTAAGACGCGCGGCCAGTCGACCGAAGAGATTGTCCGCAGACTGCTCGGAGCCAAAGAGCTGTGGGGCTGCGACTTGAACGAAACGTATGGGGCGCTGGCATCCGCCGTCGCCGCCAAAATGAACGAATGGGAGCGAATGAAACATGAATAGCTGGATAAGACTGCACGAACGCGACCATGTCGTCGTGGCGCTGAAGCCGTTTGGCAAAGGGGAAAAGCTGGAGCTGGGAGACGGAGAAACGATCGAGCTGCTGGACGATGTGCCGAAAGGGCATAAAATTGCCGCTCGCGCCGTCGCTCCGGGCGAAGACGTATTGAAATTCGGTTATTCCATCGGCAAAGCGAAGGAACCGATCCGCCCCGGAGCGTGGGTGCATACGCATAATATGGGGACGGGCCTCGGCGCCATTCTCGATTATCAATACGAGCCGGCCGCTGCCGGCGGCGCGGAATCGGCGTCGAGAGACGCGGGGCGAACGTTCCGGGGATATGTGCGCGAGAACGGCGAAGCCGGCATCCGCAACGAAATTTGGATTATTAACACGGTCGGCTGCATTAACAAGACCTGCGAAATTGTAGCCAACCGGGCGTCCGCCATGCTCGGCGGCCGGGTGGACGGCGTTTATCACTTTGCCCATCCGTTCGGCTGCTCCCAATTGGGGGACGACCTGACTTATACGCAGAAGCTGCTGGCTTCCCTCGTTCATCATCCCAATGCGGGCGGCGTGCTGGTTGTCGGTCTGGGCTGCGAGAACAATCAGATCGACTCCTTCAAGGAGGCCATCGGCGAGTACAATCCGGAACGGGTCAAATTTATGAAGTCCCAGGATGCGGAGGACGAGATCGAGGAAGCGCTGGAGCTGATCGAGGAGCTGGCGCAATATGCGGAGCGGTTCCAGCGCGTTCCCGTGCCGGTGTCCAAGTTGAAGCTGGGGCTCAAATGCGGCGGCTCGGACGGCTTGTCCGGCATTACGGCCAACCCGCTTGTCGGCGCGGTATCGGACCGGCTGATCGCGGCCGGCGGGACGGCGATCTTGACGGAAGTTCCCGAAATGTTCGGAGCCGAGACGATTCTGATGAACCGTGCCGCGGATGAGGACGTTTTTGGCCGCACCGTGCGGCTGGTCAACGACTTCAAGCAATATTTTATTCGCCATAACCAGGAAATTTATGAAAATCCGTCCCCCGGCAACAAAGCCGGCGGCATTACGACGCTCGAGGAAAAATCGCTGGGCTGCACGCAAAAGGGCGGCCACGCCGTCGTGACCGACGTTGTGCCGTACGGGCGGCGCGTCGTCAAGCCCGGCCTTAATCTGCTGGAGGCGCCGGGCAACGATCTCGTTTCCGTTACGGCGTTGTCCGCAAGCGGAGCCCATATCGTGTTCTTTACGACGGGCCGGGGCACGCCGTTCGGTGGTCCGGTGCCGACCGTCAAAATATCGACGAACAGCGAGCTGGCGCAGCGGAAGAGAAATTGGATCGACTTCAACGCCGGACGGCTGCTGGAAGACCGCAGCATGGACCAGCTCAGCGACGAGCTGTGGGAGCAGTTGATTTCCCTGGCCTCGGGGGAGACGAAGACCCATAACGAGCGCAACGGCTTTAAGGAAATTGCGATATTCAAGGACGGCGTAATTTTGTAAAAAAAATCCATGTTTAGCTGCTGTTGGCCGGAAGTTCAACGAGTTGTCACATTTACGGGGGATTCATGCTCTCCCGCTGTTGACTCCCGGCCGCCAGCCGTGTCATAATGAATATGCTGATGATAATCATTATCACAATTGTGAGCGATTATTCGGAAGCCTATTTTTTTGAGTGTCATTGAGAATGATTATCTGCGTGAATCGTCTGCGTGGAAGACCCGTCCGGATTGAGGTTGCATGCAATGAAGCTTTGGCATTTCCTAACCGCATTAATTGTGCTTTCCTTCGTATCGTTGTTCATCGGGAACATGTCGCTGTCCCCGCTGGACTTGTTCAGCATGACGCCGGAGCAGTGGCAAGTGCTGTCGATCAGCCGGATTCCCCGGCTCGTCAGCATCCTGATCGCGGGCGTCGGCATGAGCATCGCCGGCTTGATCATGCAGCAGCTCAGCCGCAACAAGTTCGTATCGCCGACGACGGCGGGCACGGACGATGCCGCCAAGCTGGGCATTCTGGTGGCGATGCTGCTGTTCAGCTCCGCGACGACGATGACGAAGATGCTGATCGCGTTCGCTTTCGCGCTCGCGGGCACTTATATTTTTATGAAGTTTCTGGACCGGATCAAGTTCAAGGACGCGATCTTTATTCCGCTGGTCGGATTGATGTTCGGCAACGTCATCAATTCGATTACGACCTTTTTCGCTTACCGAAACGATCTGATCCAGAATATTACCTCCTGGCTGCAAGGAAGCTTCTCGATCATTATGACGGGCCGCTACGAGCTGCTGTACGTCAGCTTGCCGCTGCTGGTCATTGCGTATCTGTACGCGAACAAATTTACGATCGCGGGCATGGGCGAGGAGTTTGCGGTCAATCTCGGCTTGAACCATAAGCTGGTCGTCAACATCGGCCTGGTCATCGTAGCGCTGATCTCGGTCGTCGTCATTTTGACGGTCGGCACCATTCCGTTTCTCGGCTTGATCATTCCGAACATCGTGACGCTTTATTTGGGAGACAACCTGAAAAAGACGCTGATCCATACGGCGGTGCTCGGGGCGTTGTTCCTGCTCGTATGCGATATCGCGGGACGCCTGATCATTTATCCTTACGAAATTCCGATCGGATTGACGGTTGGAGTTATCGGCAGCGTCATCTTCCTGTACATGCTGATGAGGAGAAAAGCCTATGAAACTTAAGCTGACGCTGCTCGCCGCGCTGGCCTTGTCGCTCGTTGCCGCTTTTCTGTTCGTCGGCCTGCCCCACAACTGGGAATATGCTTTGTCCAGACGGTTTGACAAGGCGCTTGCGATCGTGCTGACGGGAGGGGCGATCGCTTACGCGACGCTGATCTTCCAGACGATGACGAACAACCGCATTTTGACGCCGAGCGTTATCGGCCTCGATTCGCTGTACATGCTCATTCAGACGTTTGTCGTCTTCGTATTCGGCGCCGTCAGCCTGCCGAGCGCCAACAAGCATTTGAACTTTTTTATAACCGTCGGCATTATGATTCTGTTCGTCGGTCTGCTGTACCGGCTGCTGTTCAAGCGGGAAGGAAACAATCTGTTTTTTCTGCTGCTGATCGGCATTGTGATGGGCACGATGTTCGGCAGCGTCACGACCTTCCTGCAAGTGCTGATCGATCCGAACGAGTTTTTGGCCTTGCAGGGCAAGATGTTCGCCAGCTTTAACAAAGTCAACAAAGATCTGCTCCTGCTGTCCATCGTGCTCATCGGCCTTGTCGTCTTGTACGCCATGCGGTTCATGAAGTATATGGACGTCATGTCGCTGGGCAAGGAGCAGGCGGTGAATTTGGGCATTCCGTATGATTACACGGTCAAAAACCTGCTCGTCGTCGTCGCCGTGCTTATCGCCATTTCGACGGCGCTGGTCGGTCCGATCACGTTTCTCGGCCTGCTCGTCGTCAATGTGGCGTACCAGTTTTTGCGAACGTACCGCCACAGCATTCTGATACCGGGCGCGATGCTGATCAGCATTATCGCCTTGGCGGGAGGACAACTGCTCGTTGAGCGGGTATTCGTCTTCGAAACGACCGTCAGCGTCATCATCAACTTTGTCGGGGGCGCCTATTTCTTATACTTATTGCTAAAGGAGAGCCGAGCATGATCGAAGTGAAAGGGGTATCGAAGGCGTACGGGGGCAAGCCCGTCGTCGACAATGTGTCGCTGCAGATCAGAGAAGGAAGCATTACGTCCTTCATCGGTCCGAACGGGGCCGGCAAAAGCACGCTTCTTTCCATCATCAGCCGCCTCCAGGCAAAGGACAGCGGCGAGGTGCTGATCGAAGGAAAAGAGGTCGCCAGCTGGAACAGCACCGAGCTCGCCAAGCGGATTTCGATTCTGAAGCAGTCCAACCATTTGACGCTGCGATTGACGGTAAGGGAGCTCGTCAGCTTCGGCCGCTTCCCGTATTCCCAAGGCAAGCTGTCGAAGGAGGACTGGCGCCAGGTCGACGAGGCGATCGAATATATGGATTTGACCGACATGCAGCACAAGTTTCTCGACCAGCTCAGCGGCGGCCAAAGCCAGCGCGCGTTTATCGCCATGGTCATCGCGCAAAATACGAAATACATTTTGCTGGACGAACCGCTCAACAATCTGGACATGAAACATTCCGTTCAAATTATGAAGGTGCTGCGGCGTCTGGTGGAGGAAAAGGGGAAGACGGTCATTATCGTCATCCACGACATCAACTTTGCGTCCTGCTATTCCGATTATATCGTAGCGCTGAAGGACGGACGCATTGTGAACGAAGGAGCGACCGATGCGATTATCGACAGCTCCGTGCTGGAACATATTTACGATATGGACATTCCGATCGAGGTCGTCAACGGCAACCGGATTGGCGTCTATTTCAAATAAACATTTAATCATTTTACAGGGGTGGAGAACAAATGAAGAAAAAGACATTTGGCCTATTGGCGGCGATTCTGACATTCGCCATGGTTTTGGCCGCTTGCGGCGGCAATAACGGCGGCAACGCCGGAGGAAATGCCGGCGGCAACGCGGGCAATGGCGGCAGCGCAGGCAATGCGTCCAATCCGCCGGCAACGGAAGCTTCGGCGCCGTCCGAAATTACGGTCACGCATCAACTGGGCGAAACGCCGGTTAAAGTAAACCCTTCTACGGTTGTCGTCTTCGATTACGGCACGCTCGATACGCTGGATAAATTCGGCGTAGATGTCAAGGCTTTGCCGAAGACGGGATTGCCGGAATATTTGTCCAAATATTCGGCAGATCAATATGTGAACGCAGGCTCTTTGAAGGAGCCCGATCTGGAAACGATCCATGGATTGTCTCCTGACCTGATCATCATTTCCGGACGCCAAGCCGACTTTTACGAGGACTTGAGCGACATTGCTCCTACCATTTATATGGGCGTGGATGCGGCCGACTATATGGAATCGTTCAAATCGAACGTGAAGACGCTGGCGCAAATTTTCGGCAAAGAAACCGAAGCGGAGGCGGCTTTGGCGGAAATCGAGGGCACGGTTCAGTCCGCGCGCGATAAAGCGACCGCAGCCAGCGCCAAAGGCTTGATCATATTGACGAACGAAGGCAATATCAGCGCGTACGGCCCGGGTTCACGCTTTGGCATTATTCATGACGTGCTTGGCGTAGAGCCTGTCGATCCAAGCATCAAGGTCGACACGCACGGCGACGAAATCTCTTCCGAATATATCGCGGACAAAAATCCGGATTACTTGTTCGTCGTAGACCGGACGGCGGCTGTCGGCGGCGAAGGCGCGGCCAATTCGACGGTCGAAAACGAACTGGTCAAAAATACGAACGCCTACAAAAACGGCAATATCGTCTATCTGGATCCGCAATACTGGTATCTGTCCGGCGGCGGCCTCATCTCCGTAGCCGAGATGGTCAAAGAAGTGGAAGCTGCCATTAAATAATTCATAAGCGCCGCCCTTTCCTCGCGAAAGGGCGGTTTCTTTCCACCTATAAGAAAGTATAAGTTTCACCTTATACCGAGCTTGCTTGTAGGTCAACGCGAAACGAAAGCTTCGCCTCCAGAGGACGGCGTCAGCCGTTTACGCTTGGTTACGGCGTTTACGGGATGGGACGGCGTATGGCGCCGCGCAAGCAGGGGCACACTGACGGGGAAGAGATCCGTACAGGGAGGTTGCCGCTCAAGTGTCCAATAAAGGATTAGCGACCGCGCTGGCCGCCGTCGGCGCCGCGCAATTGTTGAAGGTGCCGTTCGAACGCCGCAGAACCGGCAAGTGGGAATGGAGCAAATTGGCCGGCTCCGGCGGAATGCCCAGCTCGCATTCGAGCGGGGTGACGGCATTGGCTGTCTATACGGCTATTAAGCACGGCATCAAGACGCCCGAATTCGCCATTGCCTCCATGCTCGGCATTATTGTCATGTACGACGCCATGAACATTCGCAGGCATGCGGGCGAAATCGCCATACAGGTCAACGATCTGGACGAGGACGTGGAACGGCTGGCGGGCCGCCATCCGGGCATCTATCATAAACGCCGGCGCGAGCGGCTGAAGGAAACGCTGGGTCATCAGCCGCGAGAAGTCGCGGCCGGTGCGGTGCTTGGCGCGATCGTCGGATGGGCGGGGGCGCTGTGGCCGTCGCGGCGTTGATCGGGGTCCGGCACTTCGCATCACGCATTGATTCGATACATGGTCAGGCCGTCCAAAGGCCTGGCTTTTTTTTGCGGCTGGGAACGCCTTTCGTTGACAGGGGAAATTAAATTGTATAAAATTTAATTAAACAAAATTTAAATCGGGAGAGTGCTGCAATTGTCCATTTACGATATTGAAGTGAAATCGATCCGGGGCGAGGTCGGCACGCTGGAGCCTTATAAAGGGAAAGTGCTGCTGATCGTCAATACGGCGACGGGCTGCGGCTTTGCGCCCCAATTCAAAGGACTGCAAAGGCTGCACGATGAATACGGCAAGCAGGGGTTTGCCGTTCTCGGATTTCCATGCTCTCAATTCGGCAATCAGGAGAAGGGGAGCGACGGCGAAGTGGCGCAAACGTGCGAAATTAATTTCGGCGTGTCGTTTCCGCTCTTTTCGAAAATCGACGTTAACGGGAAGGATGCGCATCCGCTCTTCAAGCTGTTGACCGACCGGGCCCGAGGAGTGCTGGGCTCCCGATCGATCAAGTGGAACTTTACGAAGTTTCTCGTCGACCGGAACGGAAACGTCATCAAACGGTTCGGCTCGGCCGATACGCCCGAACGAATCGAAAGCCGCATCCGCGAGCTGCTGTAACGCCAGACGATCCGCTATCCGCCATCCACTGTCCCGGCCGGCCAAACATTTTATTCGCATTGGATTTCAAAAGTCATTATAATTAGAAAATATGGCGATAAAGGCTGGATCATCTGGAGGTGTGCCGGGTATGGCGAAAATCAAAGAGCATAAAAAGATGCCCGTAAGAGAAATCGTGAAGCGCATGATTTTTATTACAATCGGTTCGATTCTTATGGGCGTCGCGCTGGAAAAATTTTTGGTTCCCTACGAGATTATTGACGGGGGCATCGCAGGTATTTCGATTATGCTGTCGGCGCTGACGCCGCTGCCGCTCAGCGTCTACTTATTCATCGTTAACGTTCCATTCCTCATTTTGGGCTACAAGCAATTGGGCAAAACCTTCGCGTTATCGACCTTGTACGGCATTACCGTGATGTCCTTGACGACCGCGCTCCTGCATCATTCCGGACCGTTTCCGGAGGACAAGCTGCTGGCCGTTCTGTTCGGCGGCGTTATACTCGGCGCGGGCGTCGGCCTGGTCATCCGGTACGGGGGGTCCCTCGACGGCACGGAAATCGTAGCCATACTTATTTCCAAAAAGCTCCGGGCAGCAGTCGGCCAAATCATTATGCTGTTTAACGTCGTCATCTTTATTGTGGCCGGATTCGTCTTTGAATGGACGTCGGCGATGTATTCCATGTTCACCTACTACATTGCGATCAAAGTGATCGACATTGTCGTGGAAGGGCTAGACGAATCGAAGTCGGTGACGATCATTTCCAAGGAATTCGAAGAAATTTCGCAGGCGATTATGGACCGTCTCGGCCGGAGCACGACGCTTCTCCAGGCGCGCGGCGGATATTCCGGAGACGAGACACAGGTCATTTACTGCGTTGTGTCCCGTCTCGAGCTGGCCAAGCTGAAGGGCATTGTGCAAACGATCGACGCCAAGGCGTTTATTGCGATCGAGCACGTGTCGGATGTCATGGGCGGCAATTTCAGCAAAAACAGCATTCATTAAAGAGATGACAACCCCGGTTTACGCGCCGGCGCGTGTGGAAGCCGCACCGGCCGCGGAAACGTCCTTCCCCTTGTCCTTAACGCCCAGCAAGCATAAGAGCGCCAGAACCATTCCGCCGGAGGCCGTATAGAACAGGACGGAATAATCGAGCCAGTCGATGATGAGCCCCATGAGCGGAGGCGAGCTGATGGCGGCCAGCGAAGAGGCGAAATAATAGATGCCCGTCCTCGTTCCGATGCTGCTCTCCTTGCCGAGCGAGACAATAAACGGATAAGAGTTAATATTGATCAGCGCCCAGAACATTCCTCCCAATACGAGCATGATCCGAAGCGCAAGCAGCGATTCGATCAACGAGATGGACGCGAAGATGACGATCAGTCCGCATACCCCTGCCGTAATAACCGCTTTTTTGCCGAAGCGCTTGCCGAGAAGACCGCTCGGAATGGCCGTCAAAACGAAGGCGAGCGAGAAAAAGGCCAAGGAAAACGAGGCTTGCCCTTCCGTCAGCTTCAGATGATTGATGCCGTACAGCGTAAACAGCGCTTCAACCCCCTGATAGGCAAAAAACCAGAAAAAGATGGCGCCAAGCAAAAATAAGGTTGGCTTCGTCCATTCGCGCCTGTAGGAAGAACGTTTCGACTCCTCGGGGGGAGCGTAATAGACGGCGTCGCGCTTTTCCTTCACGGCAAATAGAAGAACGAAGAGGCAGACAACCGTCAGGACGGCCGCAAATAGAAACGGGAAGGACGGATGTTGGCCGTACAAATAAGAACCGCCCGCAAAAGCGATGATCGAGCCGACGCCGCCCATAAAATTGATAATGCCGTTGGCTTGCGTACGTTTGGCGGGAACGGTGATATCGGGCATGAGCGCAACGGTCGGCGACCGGTACAGACTCATGGACAAGTTCATCAGCACCATAAACGCGACCAGCAGAAGCAGGCTGTTGTGCCATGGAATCAGCGCCCCGAAGAGCGCCGCCAGCGGCATGCCGACGATGAGGAACGGCATCCGCCGGCCGTAACGGGTATCGGTGCGGTCGCTGATTCTGCCGATGAGGGGCTGCAGCAAAATGGCAAAGTAGTTGTCGATCGTCATCATAAAGCCGATCAGCCATACGCTCTTAATAAAATCGTCGAGAAAAAACGGGACAAAGGCGTTGTACAGCGCCCAAGTAATGCTGATGCTGAAAAATCCGAATCCGAGCAGCCACGTCTTTTTCATGTCGCGCTGGCTCCTTTCCGGTCAAGAAGCCCGGCCATACGGTCAGGGTAATCGGTAATGATGCCCGCCGCTCCCGCATGCATCAGACGCTCCATCTCGGATAATTCGTTGACCGTAAACGGATGGTAGGCGATGCCGACCGCCGCCGCTTCGGCGATCCATTCGGGCAGCACCGCATATTTGTAGGCATGGAGCGCGTCCGCTCGCAGCCGCGCCGCATACTCCCACGGACGGTACAAGCCTTCCATATACAAAATGCCGGTTCGGATATGCGGAGCCAGCTCCTTGCAGGCGACAAGGGAGTAATGGTTGAAGCTTGAAATGACGATCCGGTCGGCCATGCCGTACCGGTTGACCATCTCGATCACTTTGTTTTCCAATCCCGGATATTGGACGATGCCGTTTTTGAGCTCAAGATTAACGACCTCGGTTCCGTCGGCGATCCAATCGAGCAGCATCTCCAGCGAAGGAACGCGTTCGCTCGAGAAGGAAGCGTCGAACCAGCTGCCGGCATCGAGAGATTGCAGCTCGTCCCAGGTAACGTCCTTGACCAATGACGGGTTTCTCGTCGTACGCAGCAACGATTCGTCGTGTATCAGCACCGGGACGCCGTCTTTGGTCATCTGGACGTCGGTTTCGATGCCGTCGGCGCCCAGCTCCAGCGCCTTGCGAAAAGCGGCCATCGTGTTTTCCGGACAAACTGCGCTTGCTCCTCTATGGGCGAAGATGACGGGTCTTTTCATGCCTATCCATCCTTTCGAATTATGAAATCACATTATTTGGATCGTAGCATATGGGAATGCATAATCATAGGGGAGACGGGCAATATATAAAAAAGAAAAATAATCTTTACATACCAGAGGGGGGTATGGTAAGATGAGGACGAAGAAATTATACCCCCTATAGGTATAATGATTAAAATAGCGGGAGGAGATTTACGATGAGCCATACAGTGTTGAAGGTGGAGGGCATGAGCTGCGGCCATTGCGTCCAATCGATCGAGCAGGCTTTGACGCAGGTCGGAGCGAAAGGAAAGGTCGATTTGGCCGGCAAAAAGGTCGAGGTGGACTATGACGAAAGCAAGCTGACGATCGAGGCGATCAAAGAAGCGATCGAGGATCAGGGCTACGATGTTGTGGGTTAAAAAAAGCGCCGTTCTGGCGGTTTCCCTATTGCTGCTTGCCGCCGCCGCAGGCTGCGGCGGCGGTGAGCGGGACGACGGGCATGCCGGGCATGAACAGGAAACTGCCGCATCGGCGAATGCGGTACATGATGCGGATCATGGCGGCGACGAGCAGCCGGGCGAAGGCGGACAAGCCGGTGGAGATCACGGCGGG